>Ga0272441_10000465_pt1 | contig 92760 bp, 61 predicted proteins | sample SSMProp6N_FD_193582 | JGI IMG/M metagenome (GOLD analysis project Ga0272441, IMG submission 193582) | Marine sediment archaeal communities from Little Sippewissett salt marsh, Falmouth, MA, United States - SSM-Prop-6N | ecosystem: Environmental > Aquatic > Marine > Wetlands > Sediment ... | reverse complement strand
GGGGGCCGGGGCCGGGGTGGGGGCGGGGGCCGGGGCCGGGGCGGAGGCGGAGGCCGGGGTGGGGGCGGGGGCGGGGGCCGGGGCCGGGGCCGGGGCGGGGGCGGGGATCGACTCGACCCATAGGCCCTGGCCGGCCAGTTCCGGGGGCCGGACCTCCCGCACCTGGTCGAGGTTGATGATCTCCCCGTCGGAGAGGTCGAAGAGCCTCAGGTGTCGAAGCTGGTTGTACAGCTTGCGCCAACGCTTGAGCGTGGGAACGGGCTTCGTGCTGCGCTCGAGCTGCGCGTCGAGGGTCAGCAGGGCGCGCCGCAGGTGGTGACGGGCTCTGCGAGCCGAGTCGTGGCCGGGCCGCAGCTTCGGCAGGCGGGAGGCCAGCTTCCGGTAGAGCCGGAAGGCATCGCCCTCCAGCGCATCGACCTGGGTGTCCCCCAGGAAGAGGTCGCCGGCGTACCTCCGGAAGCGGGTCCTGGAAACGGTGACCACGCCGGCGCAGGGGAAGACCTCGCTGATGGCCTGGCGGCCCACCTCAATGCCGTGCGCGCCGTAGCGCACCTCCAAGTCCGGGTCGTCGGCGTCCGGGAGCCACAGGTCGCCCGAAAAGGGCGTGGCCTTGGTCTTGACACGGATCAGCGTCGCCAGGGTGTCGGGCTCGGGCAGGGGCCCGGCGGACCGACCCCGCAGCTCCACCAGGAGCTGATCGTCGGCCCACCTCTGACCATAGTGCGTCAGCTTCGGATACAGCTTCTTGAGCCGACGGATGACGCGACCGCTGTGCAGGATCACCCGGCGCGCGGGGTCCAGCTCCTGGCCCTCGGGGCGGTCCACCAGGTAAAATACCGCGCCAAAGGCGGAGTGGCTCTGGGCCAAGGCGTCGAGGCTGTAGCGCTGTCCGCCCACGCCCTCGAGGAATGGCAGGGCGCACAGCTGCGTCACCAGCGGGTCCGAACGATCCCCCTGGGCACCGAAAAGCTGCGGGTGGTCGGCGACCAGAAAGTCCAGCACGTGGCGGAACCCACTCTCCCTCTGGGACGGATCCAGCTCGGGCCACCGGTCCACCAGCTTCGCCAGGAGCACAGGCATCTGGGCCTCGCACAGCGCCACCACCCGATCCAGGTTCTCGTCGCGTTGCACGCCTGACCAGTCTCCCACCGCGTTGAGCCGGTCGTCGTTGACGATGGCCACCAGGCCGAACCGCCCCACGTTGGACACCGAGCCGAGCTGGCGCCGCTCCTTGTACAGGTGCAACCAAGCGGACTGCTCGTTGGTGGTGGAGAGCCCCACCTCACCGCTGCACCCGTCGGCCTTCAGGGAACACCGAACCACGACCGCGCCGGTGGCCAAGGTCAGGTCCCGGGCCGCCGGCTGGGAGGCGAAGCGGCGGTAGCTCCGGGCCGCCTCCACCTCGTCCAGCGCGTGATCCAGCCCGTCGGGGCCCAGCAGCCGCAGCAGGAAGTCCCGCTGCCAGTCGTAGCAAAAGACCACCAGGTGGTCGTCGATTGGCTCGCGGTCCCGCTCGGTGTCGAGGTAGCCCACGGCGCCGTCCCGGAAAAAAACCTCGAGGATGTCGTCGAGGCACAGCGGCTTGCCGCCGGAATCCTCGAAAAGCTCGATCTTGCGCAGGGCGGGAAAGGCCCACCGCACCCGCGCCGTCACATCCGGCGCCTGCCTCGTAAAGAGCGCCGCAGCCGCCCCGAAGTCGAATCGAAGCGCTGGCGCATCTTCCACCGGTGGGCTGTCCGGCACCACCAGCCGCCGGACCTGGTCCACCGTGAGAGGGGCGTTGTCGTCCAAGAGCCGCTGCAGGGCCCCGTCCACCGCCGGCAGCTCCACCCAGGCCAGCAGCTCCCGCAGGGCCGCGTGGTCGGCGTCGGCGTCGGCGTCGTGGCCCAGAATCACCAGGCGCCGGTAGGCCCGGCCGAACCCCTCCGTGGGCACCATCGCGACCAGCGCGTTGCGCAGCAGGGCCTCCATGGACGAGCGCTGGGCCGGGGGCAGCTCCTCGTGGCGCAGCGCCACGTAGGCGATGAGCGACTCGGCGGCCCGCCGCACGGCGAGCCGGACGCTGGTGAACACGGCGTCGTCCTTGACGTCGCTCCAGTCGGCGTTGGGCACCAGCCCGTCGTGGTTCACCACGGCCTCCCCGATCGGCAGCCCCAGGTCCACCTCCCGCCAGGTGAGGGTGCGCCTGTCACGCATGAGCCTCAGGGGCCAGGCCGGCAGCACCCCCTGGACAGGTGGATAGGCCAAGCCGACCTCTCCCTCGAGCCCCTCCGAGTAGAAGACGAGCTGGCAGGCGGGCCGCACCTTGAACATCCTGCCCAGGCGCGCCGGCTCGGCGGGCATGGCGTGGTGCGCTGCCTCGTGCCTTCGGAACAGGAACCGGGCCTCCTGGCTCGTCAACACGTGGGAGGAGAAGATCTCGGTGAGAATCCACAGGCTCCGGTCGTCGGGGCGCAGCACCCCGTCGGATCCCTTGGGATCCTCGGGCATGGACGCGGGCACGTAGGGCAGCTTGCCGTCGGTCTTCAGCACCGCGGCGAGGTCAGCCAAGGAGCGGTGCTTGCCGGTCAGCGTGGCGAAGAGGGGCACGGTGGCGATGGGGTGGGGGCTCCCGTCCGCGGGCCCGGGGATCAACCCCACCCCGAGGGCGGGCCGATGGGACAGTGGACTGGAGGCGACCTCGTCGGGCAGGTGCCGCTCGGCCACCTTCCACTGGGTCATGAACTGCCTGCCAAAGCCGTCATCCAGGGCTTGGCGCAGGTAGGCCAGCAGCCGGTTGCGAACCTCTGAGGCGCGCAGGGACACCGAGGATCTTCTCACCGCGAGTTCCCGGTGCAGCGGCTCCAGCCCGTCGAGCACCGCCTTGACCGCCGCGCTGTGCCCGGCGTCACGCCTCACGTCGGCAAAGAGGCCGTCGGGCTCGAAGTCCGCCTCCACGATGCCCACCAGTGCCTCCAGGGACCCGGAGGACTCCTGCCGGGTCAGCATGTACCCTTCCTTGACCAGGTACAGCGTGGGCCTGTTGACGTACTGGCGCAGGCCGATCTCTCCCCGCACTTTGTCGCCGGATATTGGCACGGTCGCCACCAGGGGCGCCTGGTCCGGGCTCGCCGCGAGGTTCGGCTCCGCCGGGCGGGAGCGCCAGCGGCGGCGGTTCTGCTCCCGCTCGATCTTCGCCGCGAGCTCTTTTGCCACCGACACCAACCGCTTTCCGAAGAGGCGCCTGAGGGCGGGCCAGTCCGAGCTGTCGTCGGGCAGCCACAGGACCGGGCGGTCCCCCGACAGGGCCCCCGGGTTGAGCACCTTGTCCTCGGGATAGTCGTCGTATGGCCTGCGCACGAAACCCACCTGACCGTCGGCCTCCCCAGCGGCGAGGAGCTCGCCGATGGTGGCGCGCTCCCCGGTGATCTTGCGGAACAGGGGGACCCGCGCCAGGTGGTAGGCGAGGCGCCCGGGCTTCTTGGTGTTGAGGTGCTCGACCTGGTAGGCCGCCGCGGTCTTTCGCAGCAGGTGCCGGGCCAGGGGAAGGTCATCGCTGGTGAGCTGCTCTGGGGACGGGCCATCGTCATCGACCTCGCCCCCGTCGGCCGCCAGCACCGACCGGGCCATCTGGATCAACGACCGTCGCCCAGCCTCCCTCAGCCTGGGCAACATGGCCTCGTAGCGCTCGTCCCGGACGATGTCACCCTGGGACACGTCCTTGCGCAGGGGCTGACCATCCACCACGGCCACGAAGCCCGGTGCGCTGGCCTTGAGATCGTGGCTGGTGATGAGCACTCCGTCCTTGACGAAGGTCACCCGGGCGGCCGCCTTGCTTGCCAAACGGAAGCCCGCCAGACCGACCAGGCCCGGCTCATCGATCTCCACCACGCAGGTGGCGTCGGGCAGCCTGAGCCCTGTCGAGAGGATCTCGTCCTCGAGATCGATCTCGGCCCGGGCCATGGTGCACCGCTCCCGGAGCACCAACTCCTCGGGCAGCGTCCCTTTGATGTTCTGAAAGAAGGACACCATGAGGCCCGGACGGAACCGCGACTTCACGTGGATGGTGGTCCCCTCGGGCGCCGGCGAGACCTTGCCGAACTCGTCGTCCCGGCCCACCCTCGCCTCGAGCTGCACGCCCTTGTCGCCGTCCCCCGAGGTCACCTTCACATAGCGGGGGTTCAGGGCCATGGCGGCGTTCACGCCCAGGGCCAGCTGCCGGCGGGCGTCGTTCTGGGGGGTCTGCTGCCCCGCGAACAGCGAGCTGTACAGGTGCTCCAGGTCCTCCAGGGTGAAGGGACGGCCGTCGAAGCGCATGCGCATGTCGTCGGCGTCGATGTCGAAGCGAATCCGCGTGGCGCCCTTGCACACCGCCGCCTGGACCAGCTCGAGCACGTAGCGGTGGGGCTCGGCCAGCTGGAACTGGCGCATCTTCTCCCGGGCCTTTTCGCGGTCCAGGGTGAACCTCCCCAGGGAGTCCTCGACGCCCTGCTCGCGCAGGTCCGTGATCAGGTCGCTCACCTCCGGCTTGGTGACGTCGCTCATGTCACGCCCCCTGGTGCGCGTCGGCGGCCCACCGCAGGTCACGGCGGATCAGGGCGTGGTTGAGCAGATCCGCGTCCAGGGTGGTGGTGAGCTCTCCGCGCAGGAAAAAGAGCTTGGCCAGCACGTAGGAGGCGAACTCCGGCTCCGCCGCTGACACCCTGATGAGCCGCTGCACGGTGGGGTGATCGGCGTTGACCACCATGACCCGCCGCCGGCTGAAGAAGGAACGCCCCAGTCCCTTGGCCTCCTCCACGGCGGTGACCTCGCCCAGATCCTGCTGGGTGATGGCCACCTGCCCCACGATGGAGGAGCCTGGGTAGGCAAAGTGGGCCAAGGCCACGTCCGACAGCTTGGCGCCATGGTCATCGAACAGGCGGCTGAGCCCCCGCCGGAGGGGCTCCCAGGCCCGGCCCTCGGCGGCGGAGGTCGCGGGCACGGGATGGCAGAAGCGCCCGTTGGCCCGGGGTGGCTCCCCATCCAGGAGGATGGTCAGGGTTTCATGGGCGACGGTCTCGGGCGCCACCGCCAACACGATGGCGCCCTCGCGGGTCTCGAGGGCCTCGATGAGGGGCGATTCCTTCGTGTCCACCAGGAGCCGTCCCTTGCGCTGGGCCCGCCGGATCTCGGAGACCGTCGCCTCGCCGCCCCTCACGGTCTTGTAAAAGATCCGATCGTCCACATCGCTGGGACGGGTCTTTCGCGTGATGACCATGGTGCCGAGGGCGGCGTACAAGAAGTCCACCTCCCAGCCCGTGGCGCCGTCAGCCACAGCGTGGGCGAGCTGGTCGTACAGCCTGTCGGGCAAGGGGCCGTCCGCCAGCCCCCGGGCGATCTCCATGGCCTTGTGGAAGCTTTCGTCTCGCAGCACGTTGTCCCGCGTCAGCGTGTGCTCCAGGTACCGGGAGTTGATCTTGAACACCAGGCCACCGAGCAGGTCCTCGTGGCCCTCGTGGAGGGTGAGCCCCTTGTTGTAGAAGCCGAAGAAGGGCTTGGCGTCGGCCGGTATGCCCACCACCACCGCCGTGCCGTCGGCGTCGTGGTCCACCTGCACCGGGCAGTTGATACCGAAGGGCTCGTTGACGGGCTCGCCCTCGAAACGGATCTCTGCGGTGGCGTGCTTGCACCAGTAGGTCACCACCTCCTCGGCGCGCCGCTTGAACGCGGCGAGCTCCTCGGGCGTGGCGGTCTTGATGATCTGGATCTTGGTGCCGTCCTCGGGCTCGTCCCGCTTGATCCGATGGAAGGTGCGGTCCCGCTTGAAGAGGACGCGCCAGTTCTCTCCGCCCCGGGAGGTGTCCACGCACACTGCGTCGGGCTCGATGGCAAAGACCGAGACGAAGCCGATGCCGAACCGGCCGATCTTGGTGAGGTCGCCGTCCTTGCTCGACGAGAAGAGCCGGGTGAGCTTGGCGTCGATGATCTCCCGATCCATGCCCTCGCCAAAGTCGTCCACGTGCACGATCATGATGCCGGCCTCGCCCTCGGGGCCCTCCTGGAACTCGAACCAGATCTCGATCTCCGGGCTCCCGGCGTCCAGGGAGTTCTGGATGAGCTCCCGGAAAAAGGACATGGGATCGGAGAACTGGTTCACCAGGTTGTCGAGGGCGTCGTGGGCTTCGACCGGTCTGGGCTTGCCGGCCATGGTCACTCGCTCCCGACGGGCCCGAGGCGATCGGCCGCCAGGGCCTCGGCGAGGTGGAGCTGGAAGACGCGCTCGTGCAGGTTGGTCACGGGGTCGAGCAGGGCGTTGATGTGGGCGTAGCAGGCCATCAGCAGGGCGGCCAGGGCCTGGGGATCGCTGTGTAGCTGGTCCCGGGCCCAGCAAACCAGCCAGTGATCGCCGTTGAGCAGCGCCGTGGGGATCCGCTCGAAGTAGGTGTACGCCATGAGCTCGGTGGGCTTGGTGAAGTTGCCGAAAACAGCGCCGCTGCGAACCAGCACCCGGATGGGCAGCCGCTCCCCCTCCCCCGGGGAATCACCCAGCAGGTCGGGGCGCAGCTCTTCGAGCCACCGCTCCACGGTCAGGGCCACCAGCTCGTCGGCGGGTCGATCCGCGCGCTGCAGCACCGCTGGCAGAGGGGCGCTCCTGCCGCTCGCGGGTCGCACCACCCGGGACTCGGTGAGGTACGTCTGGACCCACCGCAGCAGATAGTCCGGGGCGTCAGGGGCGAGGGTCACCTGCCCGCGCCCCTCCACCGCCAGCGCATCCCCTTCGGGGAGCACCGTACCGAAGGTGCAGAAGGCGTCGATGAGCCGCTCCCCGGAGATGGGCACCCCCCCCACCGTGGGAAACAGCGGCATGCCGAGCACCTCCTGAGCCACCGGGTGGAGCACCGTGGCACGGGGCTGAAGCTCAGCGGTGGCCAGCAGCTGCAGCCGCGACCCCGCAAAGGCGAGGAGGTGGCGCACGGACTGGTGGTACCGCTCCGAGCCCGGCGCCAGGGCGGTGAGCTGCCGGGCCAGGCCGACCATGAGCCGCTCCCCGGCCGCGCGCAGCTCCTCGGCGATGTGGCGGCCCAGGTTCTCGTCCAGGGTTCCCTCCACCAACCGCACCAGGCCCACCATGCCGTAGGCGCGGGCGGTCTGCCGGTGGGCGTGCAGCCTCCCGGAGGCCGGCTCCAACACGTAGATCTGCACCTCGCCGGTGGAGGCCGCGGGCAGCCCCACGTGACCGTGATAGCCTTGCCCGGTGACCTCGCAGCGCCGCAAAAAATCCACGTCGTTGTCCGGCTCGCCAGGAGGCGCCACAACCTCGTGGGGCAGCTCGAAGTCCAGGGCCACGTGGGCGTTGCCCAACCCCGACAAGAGCAGCGCGGTGAGTGGGCTGGCCGCCAGGTCCCGGGGCCCGGGTCGCCGGGACTCCCCGGGGTCGTCCGGACCGCCACCCCCCGGACCGGCGGCACCAGCGGCGGCGGTCAGGGCCCCCAGCTCCGAGCCCCCGAAGGTGGGTCGAAAGCAGAGCCGCACCCCCTCGTCGGTGGCCAGCGCCCGGGCCACTTCCCGGTGGGTCCAGGCCCGACCGTCTGGGTCGAGGAACAGGGGCAGGTCACCGACGCCGTAGTCCGGCTCTGCCGGATCGTTTCGCGCGGCGTGGTGGCAGATGAACCACTGCAGGTGGCGGCAGGCCTGGCGCCGGTTCTCCTCCCACTCGGGCACCTCGGTCCGGTCCGTGGGGCGGTCGGGCTCCAGGCCGAGGAACCCCGAGGCCAGCTGCATCACCAGCGCCTCCACGGCGGCCTGCCGCTCGGGAGCGGACCAGCCCGCGGGATCCGTGCCCTCCACAAGCAGGGGAAATTCCGGGTATCGGTGCAACCCCAGGGCCAGGTCCCGACATTGCAAGCCGCGGTGCTCGGCCAGGACGTCCCGCCGATCCACGCGCACATAGGCCGCATCGCCCAGCAGGGAAAGGAGCAGCTGCTCCTCCTCCTGTTCGAGCTGCAGGATGTGCGAGGGATCGAGCCCCTCCAGGGCGGGCGGCACCGTGGGGATCACCCCGTAGATCAGCCCCCCCGTCTGCTCGATGAATCGCTCCAGCCCGCGCATGGACACCCAGGACCCGCTCAGGGTGGGCAGAAGGGGTCGCTCCAGCAGCTCCTCGGCGTGGGCCCCTTCCACCAAGGAGAAGCGCACCCGCGGCACGCCGGTGTCGTCCTTGCAAAAGCGGCTCACCAGCGACCGCGACAGGGCGGCCAGGGCCATGGCGCGCAGCACCGGCGGCCCGCTGCCCTGGGCGTCCACTCCCCGGGCCAGGGCCTTCCCCGCCGCCACGCGCAGGGCAGGCACGCAGCGGGGCACCAGGGCCAGGGCGAGGTGCTCCACCAGCGGCGTGCCCGATCGGGGGTCGCCCACGGGCCGACGCAGTCGGCTGGGCGATGCGTCGGGCAGGTCCACCCGCAGCACATGACCGGGGTAGACGCTGGGGAGGCCGATCTCGCACACCAGACGGTCCACGGTGACCACCTGCACGGTGAGCCGGGTCGTGGACGGCGGCGCCTCGGGAGTGTAGACCGTGGCCGAGACCTCCCCCGCCCCCCCAAGCACGAAGCTGGCCTCCTGCTCCACCCTGCGCAGCCACGCCCCCTCGGCGAGGCGCTCGTGATATTCGGACCGCTCCTCGACGGCGCCCTCTGCCTCCGCCCCTGCCTCCGCTCCGGCCTCCGCCCCTGCCTCAGCTCCGGCCTCCGCTCCGGCTTGGACGCCGGCCTCGGCCTCCACCACTGCGGTGGGCCGGGCCTCCTCGGCCCGCCTCTGGCTCGCGCCGTACACCAGCGCGATGTCCCGCACCAGGGTCCCCAGGTCCAATGAGGCCACGGCCACCGGAGGCGCCAACCAGGGGCGGTCGGGAGCCTCGCAGACCTGCTGCCCGGTGAAAAAGGCGTGATCCTGCCCGTCGGCCAGGTTGGGGCGCAGAAAGGACACCTCTGCGCCGGCGAGCCCGCGCAGCCAGGCCTCGTCTGCCGCGCTGGCCTTGATCGCCAAGGCGTCCAGGGTTGCGCCGATCTCGTTGGCCAGCAGCCCCTCGGGGGACCCTGGCTCCACCGTGGGGGCCACGAGCACCACCCGGTCGCAAGCGCGGATCAGGGGCCGCAGCTCCCGGGCGGTCAGGCTGGCGCCCGACACCATGGTCACCGCGCCCCGGATGGCCCCGCTGGCGCCGGACTGCAGGTTCTCGGCGTAGGGTCTGAGCCGGGCCCACATCTCTTGCCACACCTCGTCGTGCACAATGCCCGAGTGATCCGCGGTCTTGCGCAGCCGATCGAAGCAGATGATGCCGCCCACGCCCACCCCGGGCACGAGGTCGTAGCTAGCCGACTGGATCCACACGCCATAGGTGAGCAGCTTGAAGCTCGGGGTGAAGTCCACCGGATACATGCCGAGGCTGCCGAAGAGGTCCCCCTCATCGAACTCGAGTGTACGCCTGTATCCCAGCAGCCGCGGGATGGCCTGGGTGGAGTAGCCGAACATCGGCTTGTCGTTGACCAACACCGGAATGGGCGCGGTGAGACACCGCTCCTCGATGGCCGCCGCCTCCAGCGGCAAGCCCCGCAGGGGCTCGAGGGCGGTCTTCTTGCGCACCCCCCAGCGGTTGAGGTTCTCGGCGCGAATGTAGGTGCCCGAGAGGGCCAGCTTCGACCGCCCGATCTCCACGTTCTCGGCGTTTTTTTTCACCACCATGCGGGTGGTGCCCTGGGGCGTGCCGTTGCCCGACTCCACCACGATGCGGTCGGGCTGAAACAGCAGCAGGGCGTTGACACCCAGAGCCAGCTCGCGCACGTGGCCAATGTCGACCCGGTCCTTTCCAGCGAAGAGGAAGTCGAACAGCTGCCCCAGCTCATCCTCCCGGAAGAAGCCGCCGGTGTACGACAGCGTGAAGCCGGACTCGTCGGTGGCCACGTTGATGTACGTGGCGCCGTTGGCCACAGCGGCCTGGATGAGCTCCAGCACATAGTAGTATGGGTCCGCCAGGGCGAACTGCCGCATCTTCTGGATGGCACGCTTCCTCGCCAGGGTGAAGGTGCGGCGCTCGGAGAAGTCCCCGGGCAGGCGGCTGCGGGCCACCACGGCGCCGATGTCGCTCATGACCGCACCTCGGAGGCCCGCGCCCGGGCCTCGGGAAACACCGCCGCGAGCAGATCGAGGTCCCGCTCGATGAGCCGGTCCTCCTGAAGCAGCAGGTCCTTGGCCAAACAGTAGGCAGCCAGCCCGGGCGCCCGCCGGTGCAGGCCTACAAGCGCCCGGAACTGCGGGTGGTCCCGGTTCACCGCTGCCTCGGGACGCCGGGGTCGGTCTTTCTCCACCGGGCCGTCGGGGGGAATGGCCATGAGCGGCCCCACATCCCGGGCCACGAGGAACAGAGGGGGGGTGTCGCAAGGGGCGGCCAGCACGCAGCCCACCAGGCGCTGGTAGCCACCGCCGACCCTGTCCAACAGCCGGCCGGCGGCCTCGATGAGCGCCACGTCATCGCCCGATGACGGGGCATCCACCTCCACCGCGAGGTACACGTCCTCGGGGTGAACGATGAGCGCAGCCGTGCCGGCGCCGTAGTCGGTGGCCGTGAGCATCGACAGCAGTCGCTTGACCAGCTTGGACCGCCGGTGGTGGGAGACGTAGGCCACCACCAGCCGCAGGGCCGGCTCGAGATCTTCGCCCGTCCGGAAGGCCTCCTCGTCGACGGCCGCGTCCGCGCGACGTCGCCCCGCCAGCACCGGGATGGACTGGCTGCCAAGCTGGGTCACCAGGGCCGAGGGCGCGTCGGTGACAAAGATGCGCCCGTCCCGCACGGCCGCCTCGGCCACCGCCGCCAGGCTGGTGACGCCACCGTCCACCATGCGCAACAGGGGCCGGCTGCCCAGCCGCAGGATGGACTCCGGGGGCTCGGTGAGCAAAAAGGCCATGAGCTGTTGGTAGCGGGTGTGCTCGGCCAGGCCGAAGGTCTCCGCCGCCGCCACCGCTTCGAGGGCTACGACGAGCTGCTCGTGCAAGGGCCCATCCGCTGCGTCGGTGAGCAGATCCATGGCCTTTTCGTAGTTGTCGTCCTTCAGCACCGTCTCCCGGCTCAGGGTGTGCTCGAGGTACCGCGACTTGATCTTGAAGGTGATGTTTTTGAACCGCTCGGGCACCTCGTCGGGATCCGACAGCACGGCGAGGGTCAACCCCTGGTTGAAAAAACCGAAGGTGGGCTCCAGAGAGAACGCCAGCGCCATCTGGGTCCCTTCCACCTCCTGGTGCACCGTGATGAGACCCTCGACCTCGAAGCGCTCGTTGATGACCGCGGGGCCGCCCCCACCCGGCAGGCCGCGCAGGCCGGAGCGGTCCTCGAAGGTGATCTCCACGTCGGAGTGGCGACACCAGCGCCTGAGCGTAGCAAACCCCTGGGTCACCACCTCCCGGTACCGGTCCTCGTCCCCGGCCAGGTACAGCGTGATCTGGGTCCCCTCCACGGGCTCCTCCACGCGCGTCTTGGTAAAGGAACGATCCTCGTGAAACAGGATCTCCCAGAACTCCCCGCCACGGCCCGTGTGCAGCAGCACCGCGTGGGGCGCCAGGGCGAAGATGGACACGAAGCCAATGCCGAACTTGCCGATCTTGGTGAGATCGTCCTCCTTGCTCGATGCGAACAGCCGCGTGAGCTCGGAGTCGATGATCGCCGAGTCCATGCCAACGCCGTTGTCATCCACATGCAGGGCGATGGTGCCCAGGGCGTCGTCGCCGGGGTGCCACTCCGTCCACACATCGATGACCGGGCTCCCGGCATCCATGCTGTTTTGGACCAGCTCGCGCAGACAATCGAACGCGGAGCTGAACTGGGTCACCAGGTTGTCCAGAGCCTGGGTGGCGAGCTGCTCGATCATCGACCACTCCTGACGTTGCCAACCACCGCGGCTCCTGATGCCCCCGGCCGCGAGCCCGCCCACTTAATCACGACTCCGCCGCCCCTGGCAAGCGCGCCCAACAACTCGGGTGTGATCGCTACCCCTTGGTGAGCTCCCGTTTCCGGGTGCTGCGGATTGATGGGGAAACCCGCGCTCTGCGCGGAGGGCGTCCGGGCGGTCACCACCAAGGGAATGCGATCACACCCCAACAACTCCGCTCGCCGGTCAGCGCCGAGGAATCAAGTCGGCGAATCGGAACTCGATGTACTCGTTGTCCGACCCCTTCACCCAGTTGTCCCCTGTGCCGCTCTCGTAGGCCACGTACATCACGAGGTTGGTGAGATCGTAAACCACAGAAAAGATATTGGATTCATCGGCGCCCACGACCTGGTTAATGGTCATCGCTTCGGTAACGCCGATGAGCGTCTTGACGCCACCGTTGTCAGGAATCACCGTCTCGTTCTGCCACTCGAACGACGTGCCTTCGTAGTACGCAGCCAGCATGTCGTAGTGCGGTCGATAGCGATTCCGATAGGCTCCTGCCAGGTGTGCGTACTGGTTGTCACTGTCACGCTGCGGTCCGTTGGAGGCGAACTGCCAGCGCCGCACATGACGGGCCATCGCGGTGTCGGCGCGGTAGATCGCGCAGGACAACGGGACACCATTGGGGAAGGGCTCTCCGCCGGGATCAGGGATCAACAGCCCCGTTGCGTCGTAGACGAAGTCGCCATCTCCATCCACCTCGAAGGTCCGCACGACCGCGGTTGCGTCCACCTCGTATGCGGCGCTCTCCGGGTTGACCATGTCCGGATCGTCCACGCTGTTCCACAGGTTGGCGACGCTCCCGTCGAAGGCGAACTCGTAGAGCAGGGCCTGGGGAACGCAGCTCGGCGCCGGGCCATTCCGGAACACCCCGGCGTGAACCCCGGAGAGCTCGATCGCGACCGCCTCGGCGCCAGCGCCCGCCCCATCGGGATCGCCATAGGCCAGCATCGCGTTGGCGCCAATGGTCGTCGGCCGGTTGATCCCGTCGTCGATGCCGTTGGTGAAGTACGGCAGGGCGTCGTCCAAGCCGCTGGCATACGCCATGATCTCCCGACCCCTCAGCAGCGCCGGTGAGGCGTGGAGGCGCATCATCGCGCTCGAGGCCTCCACCGAGCTGATGGAGAGCCCGGTTTCACTCATGCCGGCCAGCGCGCCGATGAACCCGACGTACCCGACCGTCATGTAGGCCGCCCCATCGGCGGGCACAAGGATCGTGACCAGGCTGGCCTCGCTCAGCCCGATGTCTGCAGACCAGTCCATGGTGCGGGTCGCGATCATGCCGCCGTCGGTGCGGTCGCCCCAGGCCGCGAAGAACGCGCAAGCAAAGGGCGGGAGCGCCTTGGAGAACTCGTCCATGAAGATGCGCGGGACGAACCGTCCCTCCATGGCGGCCCTGCCCTCGAGCTCGAGCGCACCAGGCTGCGCCTCGGCTTGTCCGTAGTACTCGAGGAGCTGGTTCGTGTATCCGGAGTTGAAAAAGTCGTACATGGCGCCCAGGTCGTCGCCGATGGCTCCTGCCACCTCACCGAGCTCGAGAATCCAACGGACAATGTCTTGCACCCGCTGGGGGTCAGGATGCTCCGCCGCGGTGGCGCCATCGAGAATGCCCTGGAGCTCATCCATGTACTTCTGGGGCACGTTGGACTCCATGTGAGGCCAGCCAAGGTCCAGCAGGCCGGTGAAGATGACGGTGGCGGTCTCCGCGTCCATTTCGAATTCCTGGCCGAAGTACGGCATCATCACCTCCTCCCACATCTGGACGACCTGATCCCCCAGCAGGTAGCCGTACTGGTAGCCCATGTCATAGTAGGACCCCTGAACCCTCAGGACCTGCAGCGTCCCGTGGGGGGCCTCCACCTCGGCGAGCAGGCCGTCGTCCACCCAGCTCACAACCGTGCCCATGGGGAAGGCCGGAGGCTTGTTGCCCCCGTCATCACCGTCACAGGCGCCGAGCACGACAAGCGCTCCGGCGGCCAACAAACCCACGGGCCCGCGAAGCCCGGGACCGATACGACTCCCCATGGTATTCATCATTCGCTCCTTGCGGCGTTTTGGTCAGGTGCCCCCGGGGGAGCGATCCCCCGGGGCTCACACAGGTCCGAGCACGCGCGATGGACTCACTTTGGTACGCGAGTCACCGATCCAACACACAAAGAGAATCATGCGGGAAAACGCTTTTTCGTTCAAGTGCCGCGCGGCGGCGGGTCCGCCGGGACCGAACCGCCCAGGCCGATTCGCATCGGCTCACCCGGGCGCCCGCCCCTGGCCTGGGTCAGTTGCGACGGAGCTGCGACTGTCGAATGGCCGGGACGCAGGTGGTGGAGGTCTTGTCGGCCACCGGACGGCTCGGGATGTGGGAAGTCTCGACTCGATCCAGGGCGTCGACCAAGTCCTGGACGCTTCAGTTGACGACGTAGATCTGCTGCAGATCCATGCCGCCGGGGTAGCCGTATGACGTGTCGGCGTACACGCCGAACACCCAGATCCCGAAGGGGCCGTCCCCCCAGATCTCGTGAGCGCCCGAGGTGCACGAGCCGTCCTGCCCACCCCCCTCGGCCGACAGGGTGATCCGCGCCACCTGATAGGGGCCGGCTCCCACGGTGGTGAACCGGTTGTTGGGAATCGGGTTGAAGCAGTCGAGGTAGATGTCGTCGCTCGGATCGCTGCGCACCACCACGAGCCAGTTGTACGCGTAGGTGGGGTCCGACAGGAAGACGTAGTGGTCCAGGTACTGCTCCACCGGCACCGACAGGGTCATGCAGGGGTCGCCACGCAGGTTGCCCAGAGCGTTGATGTTCGTGCCCGACTCCAGCGCGGTCTGCTCGGCGCCCTGCATGATCTGCACCAGGAAGAACGGCTTGTTGGGGTCGGTGGATGTGGCGATGAAGTCCTGAGACGTGTTGAACTCCACGACCTGCCCGGCATCGACGAGCAGATTTCCCTGGACCGGTGGATCGAAGGTGACCGTGGTGCCGTTCACGGCGGCGACGAGGCGCCAGATCACGCTCTCGCTCGCGCGGGGTGGATGCCGCGCCGCGACGTAGGTTGTGCCCCAGGTCGTGAGCGGCGTGAGCTGCTCCTCGAGGTGGTCGCAGTAGCCCATGTTCTTGGGTACGTCGGCGCACTCGTTGCCGCTGAAGAGGGCGAGGGGCTTGTCTGACTCGATGTACGTCCCGCTGAGGTCGTGGTCGGTGGTGCCGGTCTCGATCTGCAGGTTGTCAAAGGCGTTGATCGTCGTGGACCAGACCTGCCCGGGGCTCAGCGCCGGGATGCCACCGCCGGCCCGGGTCGTGGTGGAGGACGTGATGGTGACCTGGGTGTTGTCCTCGACCCCTACGATGTTGATGGCGCCGCGCAGGTCCCAGGACCCGCGAGCCGGGTTCGTCTGCGGGTACGATACGACGTAGTAGTACTGGTCGAGCGACGGCTTGGGAATCAGCAGCGAGGCATCGGTGGTGTGCTCGTTGGCCGCCTCGTAGGGGTTGATCTGGTAGGCGACCACCGGAAAGTCGCTGAGGATACGGAAGGCGCCGCGCGACTGGAGTCCCGTGCCGTCCAGCCCCGAATCTCCGGCGACGGCCGCACCCGGAGCGGCGCAGCTGCCGGAGATGCGGAAGACCTCGAGCCCACCCGGAGGGATCACCCGCGTCGTGCCGAAGCCGGGGAAGCTCAGCGCGGCCGGCCCTCCCGACCACTGCTCCACCGTCACCGTGGCGCTGTTGGTGGTGTCCGGATTGGACACGATCACCGCGAAGCAGGCCGAGGCGGCGGAGAAGTTGTCGTTGTCCATGTCCACCGCGAAGTACACGCAGCCGACGTTCGACCGGGTGAGCTCCGCGATCTCACAGGGCGTCAGGCAATCGCTGTCCACCGTGCCGTCACAGTTGTTGTCCACGCCGTCGGTGCACAGCTCGAGGCTGGCAGGATTGATCGCCGGGTTGTTGTCGTCGCAGTCGCCGTTGGCTACGGTCCAGCCGTCGCCGTCGATGTCCTGGTCCACCAGGTTGTCACAGTTGTTGTCGATTCCGTCGCCGGGGATCTCGGGCTCGAAGGGGCCGACGTTGGGGTCCCCCTCGTTGCAGTCACCCTGGCAAGGTCCGGCACCGTCGCCGTCCATGTCCGGCTCGGCCGAATCGATGAAGCCGTTGCAATCGTTGTCCACGCCGTCGTAGCAGTGCTCGGTGGCGTCGGGGTTGACGGACGGATCACTGTCATCGCAGTCGCCGGCCGCCTCGGTGAACCCGTCGCCATCGATGTCGGCGTCGACGATGCCGTCGCAGTTGTTGTCCACCCCGTCGATGATCTCCGGCGCCACCGGCGACACCGCGGGATCGGTGTCGTCACAGTCACCGGCGCAGGGCCCAAAGCCATCCCCGTCCTCGTCGGCCTCGTAGCCGTCGGCCGCCCCGTCACAGTCGTTGTCTACCCCGTCATCGCAGATCTCCACGGCAAAGGGATGGACCAACGGCGTGGTGTCGTCGCAGTCACCCTGGGCCTCGGAGTAGCCGTCCAGATCGTCGTCAATGAAGTACGAAGGGTCGTAGGCGTCTGACTGGACCAAGGTGTCCGGCGGCACCGTGGCGTCGTTCCCGTCATCGATTCCTCCACCCTTGGGACCGCACGCCCCAACAGTGATGCCCAGGACCAGAGCCAGACCGGCGGCTGCGGTCGCCAGGTACAACGAATGCATTCTCTGCCGTCGCATGGTCGTCACCTCGCTACGCTTCGAACCATCGTACCACAGTCGCCCCGCATCGCGCGGGGATGACGTCCTGACCATGGCTGCCTTGACCCCAGGGCCACCGAGGCCGATACTTGGTTAAATGATCGGGACACAACTGTTCCTTCGTGCGCGATGCGTCGCGCATCGCCCGGTGCACTCGATGTGAGGTGGAGGCAGCGAGATGACCTTCTCGGTTACCACTGACATCGACAGCATCATCGAGGAATGCGACGAGGACAACAACACCGCAGACAGCCTCCCGGTCATGTGCCCGGGCGGCCCTGGCTGACCCGAGGCCGCAGGGCGTTGGCTCCCCCAGAGGGGGAAGGGAAATGTGCTGAAGCCATGATCCGGAAGATCAGCGTTGTCGTGCGCGTAACCCGGGGCCCGGCCCTTGGGCTCCTGGTGGCGCTGGTCCTGGCGCCGGCGGGGTGCGCGACCCAGAACGATCCGGAGACTGCCGACCCACCGACGTTCGGGCAGGTGGCGCGTGGGTTGGGCGAGCCGGTCAACGGCATCCCGGACTACGACGAGCGCACGGCGCACCACATGACGAATCGCGTGCGGGCCGGGTTCGACTGCGGCGACCCGTCCCTGGTCTGCAACGGCGCCCCGGTGCGGCCGCTCCCCTGGAGCTACCCGCTCGGCGAGGCGGCGCGGTTTCATTCGAACCATATGCACGACGCCGAGTGTTTCCAGCACCCCAGCTGCTGCAACCTCGTCGACAACGGCGGGACGATCGAGTGCGATGCGGCAGGATTCACCTGCCCCGGGGGCCAGTGCGACTACACTCCCGACTGCCCGGGAACCTCGGCGTCAGGGCGCGTCTCGATGTTCGGATCGGGGTACTCCGGTGAGAACATCGCCGGAGGCAACGCCACCGGCGAGGCCACGATATGCCAGTGGTACAACTCGTCGGGGCACCACGACAACATGTGCAACAGCGCGCACGGCGCGGTGGGGGTCGGCCACTTCGCCGGTCCGAACTGCATGTCCTACGTGTGGGGTCACTACTGGACCCAGGACTTTGTCTGGGGCACACCCGCGGCCGGGATCGCGTCTGCCTCGCACTGGGGGAGCGGTGCGTCGACCACCTTCGGCGCCGCGTTCCACGATCCCGGCGCCACGGCGGCGCCCATCCAGGCCCGGGTGGTCCTCGACGGCGTCTGCCACTCGCTGACCCGGGAGTACGGCGACCACGTTTCGTCCACCTGGTCGGTGCAGGTCGACCCGGGCACCGGCTGCCACGGCTACTGGTTCCTGTTCGTCAGCCAGGGCGGCGCCCGCTACGCCTATCCAACCACGGGCTCGTACCAGGTGGGCACGACCTGCACCGGCGACTACGCGACGACCCAAGACCCGGCCGACTGCGAGGGGCAGCCACCCGAGTGCAACAACGGCGCCACCGAGCCCTGCTACGACGGACCGGCCGCCACTCGATCGGTGGGCGAGTGCACCGACGGCACGCGGACCTGCGCGAGCGACACCTGGGGCCCGTGCCTGGGGCAGACCCTCCCCGCGCCGGCAGAGGTCTGCGGCGATGGTCTGGACGACGACTGCAACGGCCAGCCGGACGATGGCTGCCCCGGCGTGGACGGAGGGATCCCCGTCACCGACGCCGGGCCAACGGCCGACGGCGCGGTGGACCCCGACGGCGCGGTGGACCCCGACGCCGCGCCCTCCCCCGATGGAGTCGCTTCACAAGACGCCAGTGGACCGAACGACGGCACGGTCAGGGGCGGCTGCGGCTGCCGTCACGGCGGCGACGACTCTTTGCCCCTGGTCGCGCTCCTGGTCGCGCTCCTGCTGGGATGGCGACGGGCGAGACACGACTAGGTCACGCGCTGGCTGCCTCGAGGACGAGTCACATCATGATCCCATCTACGCGCCGCAGTCCGACCTTGCTCCGGAAGAGAACCCGCCATGCCTGAGATTCGTCTCGTGGACCTGCGGGCGCAGTATGACACCATCAGAGCGGAGATCGACGCGGCGGTCGCTCAGATCATCGAGTCCACGTCGTTCGTCCTGGGCGAGCCGGTGGAGGCCTTCGAGCGGGCGTTTGCGACGTACTGTGAGGCGACGCACGCGGTGGGCTGCGCGAGCGGCACGGACGCGCTGTACCTGGCGCTGCGTGCGATGGGGGTGGGGCCGACAGACGAGGTGATCACGGTTCCCAACACCTTCATTGGCACAACCGAGGCGATCACGCTCACGGGCGCCAGACCGGTGTTCGTCGACGTCCAACAGCCGTCTGGTCTGCTCGACCCAGGCGCCCTGGACGCCGCCATCGGCGCGCGCACCGCGGCGCTGCTGCCGGTCCACCTGCAGGGGCATCTGGTGCGAATGGACGCGGTGGTCGAGGTCGCCGAGCGTCACGGGCTGCCGATTCTGGAGGACGCGGCGCAGGCTCACGGTGCGAGGTTTCTCGGCCGCAGCGCGGGCTCCTTCGGTCGCGCCGCCGCCTTCAGCTTCTACCCCGGCAAGAACCTGGGAGCCTATGGGGACGGTGGCGCCATTGTGACGTCCTCCGATGAGCTGGCGCACGACGTCCGGATGCTTCGAAACCACGGCCGGGTCGACAAGTACCTCCATGAGGTGGAGGGGATCAACAGCCGCCTCGACGCGCTGCAGGCGGCGATCCTCTCGGTCAAGCTCACCCATCTCGATCGGTGGAACCACCAGCGGAGGCGGCACGCCGCCCTGTACTGCGACCTGCTGGCGGACGTGCCGGACCTCGGGCTGCCTCCGCTGCCATCTGCCGACGAGGCAGAGCCGGTGTGGCACCTGTTCGTCATCCGAACCCCCCGGCGGGACGCCGTCGGACGGGCGCTGAGAGAGGCGGGCATCGCATCCGGCATTCACTACCCTGTCCCTTTGCATCTCCAGCCGGCGTATCAAAATCTGGGTTACGAGCCGGGCGACTTTCCGGTGGCCGAGCACCTCGCCGAGACGTCCCTCTCGCTCCCCATGTACCCGGAGCTGACCGCGGACCAGATCGAGCGCGTGGCCCAGATCGTCCGCAAGGCCGCGCGCTGATCGAGTAACATGCCCTCAGGAGAAGTAGATGCGTGACCTTATGTTCGGCTTGATGGGATGCGGACGGATCACGAAAAAGCACGTGGCTGCGATCCACGACGTGGAGGGGGCGACCCTGGCGTCGGTGTGCGACGTCGTCGGGGACCGAGCCCGCCAGTGGGGCGACAGGGCTGGCGTGCCCCACTACCGCGACCTCGACGAGATGCTCGGCAACCAGCCGGAGATCGACGTCGTCTGCATCCTCACTCCCTCGGGCAACCACGCGGACCACTGCGTCCAGGTGGCCTCCCACGGCAAGCACGTGGTCGTGGAAAAGCCCATGGCGCTGCGCCTGCAGGACGCAGACAGAATGATCATGGCCTGCGACAACGCCGGCGTTCGACTGTTCGTCGTCAAGCAGAACCGCTACAACATCCCGATCCAGCGGCTGCGACGTGCACTGGAGGAGGGGCGGTTCGGCAAGCTGGTGCTGGGCACCGCCCGGGTTCGTTGGTGCCGCCCCCAAGCCTACTACGATCAGGACGCGTGGCGGGGGACCTGGGCCCTCGACGGCGGGGTCCTTGCCAACCAGGCGAGTCACCACATCGATCTCCTGGAGTGGATGATGGGCGACGTGGCGACCGTCTTTGCCAAAACGGCGACCCAGCTGGTGGATGTGGAGACCGAGGATACGGCCGTGGTCGTGCTGACGTTCGTCAACGGCGCGCTCGGCATCATCGAGGCCACGACAGCGACCCGGCCCACAGACCTCGAGGGATCGATCAGCGTCCTGGGGGAGCGGGGCACCGTCGTCGTCGGGGGGTTCGCGGCGAACGAGATGAAGGCGTGGCAGTTCGTCGATGAGCGTCCCGAGGACGCCTCCGTCGTCGGCGACACTCGGACGATGCCCGAAGACGTCTACGGCTTTGGTCACAAGGCGTTTCTGAACAACGTGGTCACCTGCATCCGGGAGGACGGCGCCGCCTTGGTGGACGGTCTGGAGGGGCGCCGGTCCCTGGAGCTGATCAACGCCATCTACGAGTCAGTGGAGATCGGCCAGGAGGTCTCGCTGCGCTTTCGCCCGACGCACTGCCGCCTGGGAGAGCCACGACCCAAGAAATGACGGCGCCCAGGAGACGCGAGCCCACCACGGTCGCGTCACTGCGCTTCAGGTCGCGATTCAGTAGACGACGGGCCCCGGGCAACCGAAGATGAAGTCCACCTCGGTGACCTGGCCCGAGGTGAGCTGATCGCAGTAACTGCCGAAGAAGGTGATGGTGCCCTCGTCGGGGTGGTAGTCCCAGCCGTTGAGCTGGCTGGGGTTGCGGGGCACCGCCACGCCGTCGAAGTAAACCGCCACGTCGTCGGGCACCGGGGGAAGGCTGGTCAGCTCGAAGGAGCACGAGGGGATGATGATCCCGCCGGCGATGGTGTCCAGCGCAGCCTGGAGGGAGGCCGCGTCGTCGGCGTGGTAAAAGTGCGGAGGCCCGCCCGGCTGGGGCTCCAGCCCTGCCAGGGCCGAGTCGTTGAGCACCTGGGAGTCCAGCCCGAAGAGCCCGCCGAAGCCCAGCACGAAGGTGTGGACTCCCTCGGTGGCCAGCGCCTCTACCGCGGCCACGGTTTCGGCGTTGGTCTCGATGTCCACGTTGGGCGGCGAGCCGCCACAGTTCGGGATGCCGTCGGTGGCGAAGAGCACGTAGCGCCCCGCCGGGTTCGCTGCAATGGTCTGGTAGTAGGCCAGCGCCTCCTGCAGGGCGAAGTGCGCTGGTGTGTTGCCGTTGGGGCTGGTGCCGTTCAGAAAATTCATGATGGCGGTGGCGTTGTACAGCGCAATGGGCACCCGGGCCCCGGGATCCACGGCGCAGTCGTTGTCGGTCGGAAAGATCGTGAGGCCGAACTGGATGTTTGCCTCCCGGGCCACGAGCACCGTCTGCAGGGCGGCCTTCATGATGACCCACTTGGAGTCGCCCACCGGGATGATGCCCGGGGGCAGCATCATGGAGCCCGACCGGTCCATCACGATCAGAAGGTCCGGTGGGTCCCCGAGGTTGATGATCTCGATCTCCTCGGTCTGGGCGCCGCACACCTCGGCGTCAGGCGTGTTCCCCCCGTCGAGGCCGACCCAACCGTCGGGCTGGGACGCGCCGTCGTCGCCGACCCGGGCGTCGAACCCGCCGTTCTGGTTGTCGTTGTGGTTCCCCGTCACCGTGGGGCCACACCCCAACAGGGCCAGGGAAAACACCACCGCAAGCCCCCGCGCCCACCGCCCGCTCCGTTCGGATACGCTCCACGTCATGTCCTGGTCCATTCTCCTGGTCTCAGGAGAGTATAGCCCAAAGGCCCCGTATCGCGCACCCCACACCCTCCGAAGCGGTGCCGCTTCTCATCGGTGGTCGAGCGCTGGGTCTCCTCGCGACTCGAGCCACGAATGCACCAACGGAAGGATGTACCGGTAGCCTGATGGAAGCAGTCGCTGCAATCCGTCGAGCAGATAGGCATCGGGGCCGACCAGGATCCGGCGCTTTCGACGCTCAATGCCGCGGACGATGATCCGCGCCGCGCGCTCGGGGCTGGTCATGGCCACCCGATCGAAGAGCCGCGCCGCGGTCACGGGATCGGAGAGGCTGCCCGCGCCGGCCCGGTACCGTGCCTTGCGGGCGATGTCGGTGCGGATGCCCCCGGGGAGGACCAGGGACACGGAGATCGGGGTCTTCGCGAGCTCCTGACACAGGGCCTCGGTGAAGCCACGGATCGCGAACTTGCTGATGGAGTAGGCCGACTGCGCGGGCGCGGCACAGATCCCCCAGACGCTGGAGACGTTCGCGATGTGCGACTCGTGCTCCAAAAGGTGCGGCAAGAACGCCTGGGTACAGTAGATCTGGCCCCAGAAGTTGATGCGCAGGAGCCACTCGAGGTCGCTCGGCTCCATGGTCTCGATCGGCGCCACCAATCCCACCCCGGCGTTGTTGACCAGGATCTGGACCCGGCCGTGGTCCCGGATCACCTCCCCGGCAAAGACGCGGACAGCGTCCCGATCGGCGACGTCGACCTGGTGGGTGGTCGCCCGACGGCCGAGGCGATCGATCCCCTCGGCCGTCTCGCCCAGCCCTTCGAGATTCGAGTCGCAGCAGATGGCCAGATCGCATCCACGCGCAGCCAGCCGGAGCGCGACGGCTCGACCGATGCCGGAGGCCGCGCCGGTGACCACCGCTACCCGCCGGGCCACCTTGCTCATCGGGGCTCCCCTTCGGTCAGCTGGACCTCGTTCTGCTTTGCCTGCTCGCGGTAGAAGTCGTACACGCCGGCCTTCCTCAGCACCCAGCTCATCAATCGTGGGCTCGCCGCATCGGCTACGAACATCAATCGCGTGGGTCCCGGATTCACCACGATCTCGGCCCGGTCCTTTCGGATGGCGCGCAGGACCGCCGTGGCTACCTGATCCGGCGTGGACTCGCCCGCGATTCGCGGCGCGCGCTTGCGATACACGGCGAACATGCCCGCCTCGCTGACAAAGCCGGGGCAGACCACCGACGCCCCGACGCCGGTGCCGCGGAGCTCCTCCCGCAGCCCGGCCGACCAGGCCGACAGCGCCGCCTTGGTTCCGGCGTAGGTGGCCGAGTAGGGAGAGCCCTTCTTTCCGCCGAGGGAGGAGAGCGTCAGGATGTGCCCACGGCCACGGTCGAGCATTCCCGGCAAGAGCGCCCGGGTCAGCACCGCCGGCGCCGCGAAGTTGAGCGAGATCATCTGCTCGATCACCGACGGCGGCATGATCGAAAAGCGGCTGACCCACTCCATGCCGGCGTTGTTGACCAGCAGATCGATGGGCCCGAGGGCGTCGGCGGCACGCCCGACCAGAGCGTCCCGCTCGGAAGGGACCGTGAGATCCGCCTCGAGGGCCTCCACGCGGACATCGTTGGAGCGCAGCTCCCGGGCCACCTGCTCGAGCTCACGCAAGGAGCGAGCCGCGATCGCCAGGTTCACCCCGGCGCGGGCCAGCGCATGCCCGATGAAGGGCCCCAGACCCCGGGACCCGCCGGTCAGAAGGGCGTTCCAGCCGCGGATACGCTTCATGCTCCACCGCCGGCCGGCTTGGAAGGGGGGCGGTGGCGCGTGACGCCCACCGCGCCCCGCGCCCGCTCCAGGATGGATCGGCCGTGAAACATGCGGACCATGCTCGTCACCATGGGCACGACGCCGTCGTGGTAAGGCATCCACAGGTTCGCCGTTGCGTCCGGGCAGGTCATGACGCTCTGGGGCGCCACGTAGTTGAAGTATCCCATCTCGCCCTGGGTACGGCCGACGCCGGACTCCCCCTCTCCTCCGAAGGGCAGGGTCACGCAGCCACCGGACTGGACCGCGTTGTTCACCATGACAGACCCCGCGCGGATCCGCCGAGCCAGGGCGACCCCGGCGTCCTTGTCCCGGGTCCAGACGCTCCCTCCGAGGCCGTAGTCCGAGTCGTTTGCCCGCGCGACGGCCTCGTCATCGCCGGCCACGGCCATGATCGGCAAAAAAGGCCCAAAGGTCTCCTCTCGCATCATGACCATGTCGTGGTTCATGCCGGTAAGAACCGTGGGGGGCCAAAAGAGCCCCCCGTCCCGCTCGACGGCCTCGCCACCGCGATGCAGCGTTGCGCCCTTGTCCAGGGCATCGGCGGTGTGGGCCTCGTAGACGCGGCGCTGCGGTTCCCAGGCGATGGGACCCAGATCGTAGTCGCCCCGGGCGGCCTGGCGCAGCCGGTCGACCACCTCGACGATCTTCTGGGTCAGGGCGGGCACGAGGTGGGCGGGCGCGTAGATCCGCTCGATGCCGTTGCAGACCTGGCCCGCATTGAAGCAGGTCCCCGAGACCAGGCCCCGGGCGGTGAGGTCGAGATCGGCGTCCGCGCGCACAACGGCCGCGTCGTTCCCGCCCAGCTCGAGCACCACGGGGACGAGCCGCCGCGACGCCCGCTCCATGACCTTGCGGCCTGTGGCCGGCGACCCCACGAAGCAGACGACATCCACCTCGTCGATCAGCGCCGCGCCCACCTCGCCCCGGCCGTGGATCATCTGCACCACGCCGTCGGGCACGCCCGCGTCCGAAAAGAGCCCCAGAATCATCTCGCCGATGAGCGGGTTGACCTCGGAGGGTTTCTGCACCACGGCGTTTCCGGCGACCAGCGCGGGCACCATCTGCTTGACGCCCAGGTCGAAGGGGAAGTTCCACGGCAGGATGTATCCCGCCACGCCGAGGGGATCGTAGTAAACCCGCGCCTTCGAGCCCAAAAAGAAGGTGGCGCTCTTTCGGACCCCGCGATCCAGCCGCCGCGCGAGGCCGGTGTACAGCTTGATCGCCTCGCAGAGGGGGAGCATCATGCCCATCGCTTCGCAAGGGGGCTTTCCGTTCTCGGAGGAGACGACCTGGGCGATCTCCGGCGCCCGGTCCAAAATCACGCCCTTGAGGCGCTCGAGGACCCGGCACCGCTTTTCCACGTCCAGGGCCGCCCACCCCACCTGGGCCTCCCGCGCCCTGGCGACCACCCCCGCCACCTCCCCGGGGGGCGTCAGGTCCACCTCTCCGAGCCGCTCACCGGACCCCGGCGCAAAGGACACCAGGGTCGCTGGCGCAAAAGCCTGAGGACTGGAACCACCCAGCATATCGCTCCCCCTTGTCAATGCGGGACCTCCAGCCCCGCGATCTCCCTGGCGCGCTGCATGTACTCGTCCATCGGCGCCTCGGCCAGGAGCATCATCTTCTGCGCCGCGAAGGATCCCTCTGCGTGGATGGTGCAGACCTCGTGCCACCCCGCGAAGTCGCTGGCAAAGGCGTGGTGCATGACGCTCATGAGCTTCAGGCGCTCGTGGGCGTCGAAGTCGCCCGCGCCTCCCATGTACTGCTCCAGGTAGGGGTGGAGCTCCTCGTGCTGCCAATCCCGGTAGGTGGGCTGGGTGACCAGCAGTCCGCCGGCGATGTCCTGCACGTCGCGGATGAACTCGTGGAAGTGCGACGCGAAGTGCAGCTTGGCCATGTTCGAAACCAGCGGGTTGGCCACGTACAGCCCCGAGTCGCCGAAGTCCTGGGGCTCGGCCATGGCCGCCCGGGCCAGGGCCTTGGTGCCCTCGGTGTACTGGATCATCGAGACGAAGCGGTCCCGCACATGGGAGGCCTTGTGCACGCCGTTGGCGTGGGCGGCCAGCATGCCCAGGCCCGTGAGGAACTCCAGGATCGGGATCTTGTAGGTCACCGCGGTGAACCGATGGAACGCGGAGAAGGCGTAGGCCACGTACTGCGCGGCCGGCCACTCCCCGTGGAGAAACACCCGCTCCTTTGGAACCCGGACGTTGTCGAAGATCACGAGGGACTCGAGGTGCCCCCGTTTGGGGTGGGGCGTCGGGAAGTGCAGGTCATCGGTGTAGCGGAAGCTGGGCCGACAGATCTGGGTGATGCCCGGCGTGTCCACTCCGATCGCGAAAGCCACGGCATAGTCGGCCTCGTCGGCGGTCAGGTTCCGGGTGGGGATGACCAGGATCTCGTCGGTGTAGGCCGACGCGGTGATGTGCGCCTTGGCCCCCGACACGACGATCTCGTCGGGGGTCTCGTCGACGACCCTCAAGTAGTAGTCGGGGATCTTCTGCTGGCTCGGTCCTTTGCTCCGGTCGCCCTTGACGTCGGTGACCGCGCCTGCCAGGGAGAGGTCCTCCCGCGCGCAATGCCACCGGTAGGCCTCCACCCGCTGGAGGTACTCGTCGTTCCCCAGCCGGCGCAGCACCGCGGTGAGGCCGTTCAAGATGTCAGAGCCCACGTCCTTGACAAAGGGGATCGCCGCGTCGGCGTATCGGCAGGCGGCCGTGACCAGATCGAAGCGTTCCGCCACGGCGCCCGGAGCGTCCGGGACGGCGAAGTAGCGGCTCACCGGCTCCCCGGTCTCGGGGTCCTCCATGACGGCCATCTCCCGCATCTGGGGATCCTCACTCATGAGGAAGTCGTGCGCGGCGGTCTCCACGCCGACCTTGATGCTCGGGTCCTCGGTGACGTCTGCGACCTGCCGCCCCATGATGAAGACCTTGCGGCCGTCCCTCAGGCCCTCCCGGTACTGGTCGGCTGTGCGTAGTGCCATGGCTACTCCTCGGTGTTGTTCGCATGGCCTCCCACGGGCCGCATCATCTGGCGCAGCTCGGCCATGAAGCTCATGTCGCCCTCGAGCCGCAGCCGCCCTGTCATCATCGCGGTGATCCCGTCGAGCTCGCCGGTCATGATGTCGTGGTAGTCCCGATCCCGGGCCACCACGAGGACCCGCGGCGAGTCTGCCAGCCCCTCGGCGAGGGTCAGCCGCGCGCCGGCGATGGTGACGGTCCACTCCCCTCCCCCCGCGCCCGTGATCTGGTAGCTGACCACCGCCTCGGTGTCCCCGGCCTTCTCCGGCAGGAACCGCTCGGCCATGGACTGAAACAGCGGTGCCACGTCGACGGCCTCGGCGGTCTGGTCCTGCTCGACCTGGCGAAGGATCTCCTTTTTGAGCACCTTTCCCACGGCGGTCACGGGCAGCGACTCGCGAAAGGTCACGGCGTGGGGCACCTTGTAGCCCGCGAGACGCTCCCGACAGTAGTCCAGCAGACCGTCGGCGCCGAGGTCCTCGCCCCGGCGCAGGGCCACGTAGGCGTGGGCGACCTGGCCGTACTTGTCGTGGGGCTGCGGGATCACCGCCACCTGATCCACCGCCCGGTGGCTCCCGATGACGTTCTCGATCTCCTGGGGATAGACGTTCACGCCCCCGCGGATGATCAGGTCCTTCTTTCGATCCACCAGGTACAAAAAGCCCTCTTCGTCGGTGTACCCGATGTCCCCGGTGCGCAGCCAGCCGCCGGCGAGGGTCGCCTCGGTGGCATCGGTGGCGCCCCGGTAGCCCCGCATGACCGTGTCGCCCCGAACGACGATCTCCCCAGGCTGCCCCAGGGGGACCGGGGCGTCGTCCTCCCCGCGGATCTCGACCTCAATCTCGGGCAGGGGGACGCCGACGGACCCCGCCTTACGCCGGTCGAGGCGGTTGACGGTGATCCCGCCACTGGTCTCGGTCTGACCGTAGCCTTCGAGGATCGGCACGCCGAACCGCCGCTCACACTCGTCGAGTTGCTCGGGCGGGATCGGCGCGGCGCCGGACACGCCGAAGCGCAGCGATCCGGTGTCGCGATCCGCGGCGTCTGGCGCGCGCAACAGGATGTTCCACATGGTGGGCACGATGTAGAAGGCGTTGACCCGGTACCGCTCGACGCACTCCCAGAACTCCGAGGCGGAGAAGCTCTTGCGCAGCACGATGGTCCCGCCCGCATAGAGCGTTGGAAAGGCGAGGTCATTGAGCCCGCCGGAGTGAAACAGCGGCAGGACGCAGAGCGCACGCTCGCCCGTCTGTACGGCGACCGACGCGGTCTTGAGCCTGGCCCCGGTGACGATGCCGCGGTGCGTGAGCTCGACCCCCTTGGGCTCCCCCGTGGTGCCCGAGGTGTACATCACCGCCGCCAGATCCCCGGGGCCCGGAGGATCGGAGATCCGGGGCTGGCCGGCGGGCTCCACCGCCTCGACCAGCGTCCGGAAGCCCGGGGCGGAGTCGTCGGCCGCAGCGCCATGGACCAGGATCTCCCGGACCGAAGGGATGTCCCCGGCGATCTGTTGCGCCAGGGGCGCGTGGTCGGCGTCCACCACCAGCAGGGCCGGCTCGCAGTCACCGATGAGGTACCGGACCTCGGGCGCCTGCCACCAACAGCTCACCGGCACGGCGATGGCGCCGACCTTCTGCGTCCCGATCATCACGGTAAAGAAGGCCGGGGAGTTCCCCATCATGAAGGCGACCCGGTCACCCTTGCCCACACCGGCCGACACCAGGAAGGCCGCCATGGCATCGGATCTCTGGTCGAGGTCACGGTAGCTGACGGTCTCGTCGTAGAAGATCAGGCTCGGGACGTCCGCGTGGCGCTCGGCGCCGCGTGAGACCAGGGCGCCCGTGGTTTCTGGGATGCCTGTCATAGCCAGCCGTTCTCCTGGTACCAGGCCAGCGTCTCGGAGAGCCCGCTCTGGACCGTCGGGTAGCGATACACGAAGCCGGTGTCCTTGAGCTTGGTGCTGTCCCAGCTCCGGTCGGACGACAGGTACTGCAGCGTCGCCTTCTCCAGCAGCGGCTTGCGCCCCAAGAGCACCGACACCCGCTGGGACACGGCCGCGACGGGGACCAGCAGCAGCTTGGGAACCGACAGAAAGGGCTTCTGGACACCATTGAGCTCCACCGAGACCAGGTTGAAGAACTCGGTGGTGTTCAGGTCCGAGTCGTCCGAGACGTTGTAGGCCTCGCCGATCATGGAGGGCGTGTCAAAAGAGTGGAGGAAGGCGCGGCACACATCGTCGATGTGTACAAAGGCCTCGCGCCGATCCCCGCGGCCCACCATGAGCATCCGCTTGCTGTCACGCTCCTTGCGAACCTGCCGGAAGACGTTGAAGAGGCCGTACTCGGCCCGGGGGCCGTAGATGGCCGCCGGACGCAGGCAGGTGGCCCGGAGTCCTTCGTCGCGCTCGTAACGGTGGACCAGCTGCTCGCCCTCCCACTTGCTCACATTGTAGTTGTTCGGCGGGCCCGCCAGCTTGGTGTCGTCCTCCCGGATGGGCCGGTCGGTGCGCCGATAGCCGTACACGCCGGCGGAGGACATGTGGACCAGCCGGGTCACGCCGGCGTCGACCGCCGCGCGACAGAGGTTGTCCACCGCGGTGACGTTGACGGCGTGCATCAGGGCGTCGGGCGTCGAGTAGTCGTGGATCCCGGCGATGTGGAAGATCCCGTCCACCCCCTCCAACAGTCGCTCGAGGCCGTCGGGGCGCGTGAGGTCCGCGGCCATGAACGCCACGCCCAGGGCCTCGAAGAGGGGCCCATAGTGGCCGCTGGACACGTCGGTGGCGCGCACGCAGAGCCCCGCCTTCACGGCCTGGAGCACCATGTGGTGGCCAGTGAATCCCGAGGCTCCTGTGATCAGGACAACGGGTTCGGTCGAAGAGGCCATGTCCTACTCCCTGGGGTCGCCGCAGAGTCGTCGCAGCTCAGCGCCCGTGGCGTGAAGCCGCAGCTCGACGGTCTCGCGCTGGTCCTCGGCTCGGACCGCGCACATCACCATGTCGAAGATCGTGTCGCGCTGGTCGGACAGCCGCTCGGGCCGCCCGGTGAGCAGCCACCCGACGGTCAGGTGCTCGATGAAGCCCAGCACCATGCTCCGCACGAGGTAGGGGTCGAGCGACGGGCGAAACTCTCCGGACGCCACACCCTCCCGCACGGCCTCCACGATGGGTCGCGTGGACTCGCGGACGACCTCGTAGGAGGGAGACGCGATGAAGCTGCGGCTTCCCTTGAGGGTGAGCAGCGCCACCGACGAGTAGAGCGGGTTGGACTCGTAGAAGTCGAGGTAGGCCTGGATGACCACCCGGATCTTCTCCGTCGGAGAGTGGATGTAGGGCGCGATCTCCCCGAGCCGCTCGAGCTCCCGGCGCGTCCACACCTCGGCGATGGAGAAGAGCACCTCCTCCTTGGAGCCGAAGTACTCGTAGAGGGTGGGCTCCGACACGCCCGCCTGGTGGCAGATGGCCGCCACGGTGGCCGCCTCGAAACCCTTCTCCCCGAACACGAGAAGCCCGCCCTCGAGGATGGCGGCCTCGGTCTGGGGGTTTCTTTTTCTGGTTTTCTTGGGTGCTGTACTCGGTGGCATTTGGATGCCAAAATATTTTACCACAACATGATTGTCAACATCTTTTCTTTGTGATACTTAATCTTTCATTATTATTTCTTTGTGAGGTTAATATATTGATCCAGGTTTCTGTGTCACTGTAATTTTATGGAGGACAGGATGAACCTGAAGGTTCTGGACTACGAAGTCGAGCGGCGGGTGGGCGTCGTGACCCTGAACCACCCGCCGGTCAACGCCCTCGGGGTCCCCTTCCTGGAGGACTTCGAACGGATCCTGGACCTGCTCCAGGGGAGCGGGGACACCCGCGCCCTGCTGATACGCAGCGCGTGCCCGGGCTTCTTCTCCGCGGGGGACGACCTCGAATCACTACGCGACCTCGACGAGCGGGTGCTCGACATGTTGCCGCGCGCCCACGCCGTGCTCGACGCCATCGAAGCCCTGCCCATGCCCACGGTGGCCTGCGTCAATGGGCAGGCGCTCGGAGGTGGGCTCGAGCTCGCCCTGGTCTGCGACTTCCGGTTCCTGGATCGAGACACCGGGCGGATGGGGCTGCCCGAGATCCGCCTCGGAATGATCCCCGCCCTGGGAGGCACCCAGCGGCTCACGCAGATCGTGGGCCGCGCCAAGGGGCTCGAGATGATGATCAAGGGACGACTGGTCGACCCCGACGAGGCCTTGGACTGCGGCCTGGTCAACGCGACGAAGCCCACCGAGGAGCTCGAGGGCTGGTCGCTGGACTTCGCGGCGAGGCTGGCACAACAGGCCACCGAGGCCATCGCCCACATCAAGCGGTGCGTCCATGTGGGCCTCGCCGAGGGCGCCGCGGCAGGGATGGCCGCCGAGCGCCAGGCCTTCCGACAGAACATCCTGACAAACGACGCGCGCGAGGGCGTGGCCGCGTTCCTCGAGGGGCGAAAGCCCGTTTTCGGCGAGGAGCCCGCCGACGGGGCACAGGAGGAATCCCGTGAGTGAGTACAGAAAGATCCGTCTCACCGAGCTGGGTTGGGACACCGACCTGGTCCTGGAGCCCCAGCCAGAGCCGCCACCCGAGCCCGACGGGGATCAGGTGCTCGTGTCAGTAGAGGCCTGCGGGGTCTGCCATCGGGACCTGGTGGACCGCCGCGGCGGCTTCGGGTTCATGCCGCTGCCCATCACGCCGGGGCATGAGGTCGCGGGGCGGGTCATGGCCACCGGAGAGGACGTGACCGACTGGGAAGTCGGCGACCGGGTGGGCACGATGCACCGCGACTTCTGCGGGGCCTGCCCCGCCTGCGAGGCCGGTCAGACCTCCCTGTGCCAAAACGGGCTCGCGGTCCCGGGGCTGGTCATCGACGGCGGCTACGCCAGCCACATCCTGGCCCCCCAGCGTTGCTTCTTCCGCCTCCCGGACGGGATCGGGGCGGCCGAGGCCGCGGTGCTCCACTGCACCTTCGGAACGGCCTATCGCGGCCTGCGCGGGTCGGGCGAGGTCACGCCCGGTCGACACGTGCTCGTCACCGGAGCCAACGGCGGCGTGGGGACCGCCGCGGTGCAGGTCGCCAAGAGGCTCGGGGCGCGGGTCACCGCGGTGGTCCGGAGCGAGGCCCACGCAGACCTCGTAAAGAGCCTCGGCGCCGAGGTCGTCCTGGTGAACCCGGGGGACTCCTTCCACAAGTCGCTGATGGGAGATCCGGTGGACGTGGCCATGGACTGCGTGGGTCCGCCGACCTTCAACGCGTCGCTCAGGTCCCTGCGGCCAGGGGGACGGATCGTGGTGGTGGGCAACGTCAACGCGGACAAGGCGGCCCTCAACCTGGGCTACGTGGTGGTAAAGGGCCTCCGGATCTTCGGCAGCAGCGGAGCCACACGCGCGGACATGCACGAGGTTCTGGACCTCCATGCAAAGGAGCCTTTCCACATCCAAATCGAAGAGCAGCTGGGGCTGGAGCACGCCGACCACGCCCAGCGCCGGGTCCTCGCCGGGGGTCTGCAGGGGCGCCTGGTCCTGGTCCCGTGAAACCCGGCAGAGAGGAGATCACATGGAGGCACTCAGAGCCATCGGCTGCACCACCCACGAGTACGGGACCGGCACCCACGAGCTCATCGGCGCGGCAACGGGGACCGGGCCGCTCCCCATCCGCTTCGACCTGGAGCTCAGGATCGGCTCGTTGGCAGACTTTCTGAACCCCCGGAGCGAAGACGACGTCCGCGGTATGATCCAGTGCCAGGGAACCTTTTCCGCCGAGGGCCTGGTACACGACGTCCCCTGCCGGGGCACCCTGGATCTGCGACTGGCCACCGAGAACCGGCTCCGCTATGACTTGCGGTTCACCGGACCGGACGGCCAGGACCTCCTCTTCGTCGGTGAGAAGGTAAACGTCCGGCTGTGGAACCTCTACCGCACCCTGTTCACCTGCTACGGCACCATCTACGATCAGTCCACCGGGGAGGCGATCTCCCGCTCCACCGTGTACTTCTACAGATCGAGCCCGGGGTTCGTGACCAACCTGCGCCTGACGGCGTGAGCCCGCCGGCCACCTTCGACCCTCACAGGAGAAGCCATGACTGAACGCTCGACCGCCAAGGCTCAAGCCACCCATGGGCGGGTCCTGGTCACCGGCGCCGCCGGTTTCGTGGGTCGCCACCTGGTCCGGGAGCTGATTGACCAGGGCCGGCAGGTCCGCGCCACCGATCTGGGAAACCTCGACGAGGCCAAGGACCTCGGGGCCGAGACCGCCGCAGCGGACCTCACCGTGCCCGACCAGGTCGAAGAGGTTCTCGAGGGCGTCGACACCGTCGCCCACGTAGCCGCCGCCTACGACCTGAGCCTGCCCCGCGAGACGCTCATGCGCGTCAACGTCGGTACCACATCCAACCTCGCCCGGGCATCGGCGGACCGGGGCGTCGCTCACCTGGTGTTCTGCTCCACCGCGGACACCTACGGGATGCACGCCGAGTCCCCCATCCACGAGCACTTCTCCCAGCGCCCGCTCAACGACTATGCCCGGAGCAAGGTCGCCGCCGAGCAGAAGCTGCTGGCAATCTCAGGGCACACCGGGCTCCAGGTGACCATCGTCCGCCCGACCCTCATCTACGGCCCCGGATCCATTTACATCGCCAGCCTCTTTTGCACCCTGCCGTACATCCTGCAGCGGCAGCTCGGCTTCATCCCCCGGGCCACTGGAGGCCCCCGCATCAACGCCGTGCACGTCCAGGACGTCGCGGGCGCCATCGCCCACCTGGTCGGGCGAACCGACCTCGCTGGACAGGCCTTCAACCTCGCCGACGACCAGTGGCAGACCGTCGGAGACCTCCTCGACAACCTCACGCGACCGTTGGGCCTGCGCACCTCTCCGGTGGCTTTCCCCCTGGGGCTCGTTCCGCTCGACCCGCTGGCCAGCCTCGTGGAGCGCCTCCCTGCCCAGGCCTTCGGTCTGATGAACCGGGTGCTTCGACACCAGTGGGAGCAGATCGTAAACGCACACGGCCTCACCCAAAACCTCTCTCCCAGATTCGACGCCGACTTCGTGTCCTATGGCCACGGAGACCACGTCTACGCCAACGCGCGGCTCAAGGCCACGGGCTACACGCTCCGGTGGCCGCGCTTCGACGTGGGGTACCCAGCCACCATCGACTGGTACCAGAAGCAACGCTGGATCCCGGGTCCGCCCGCCTGAGCCGCTTCGGAGGGCCGACCCGCGAAGTCGACCGTGCCGCCCGCGCCTTGATTCGGGGGCCGACTGCGTCTAGCATTCCGGGTCATGCCTGAATACAAGCCGTACGTACCGGCTGAGTCCAGCCAGCGCGACTTCTCCGTGCGGGCGCTGATCGTCGGGTGCCTGTTCGGGGCGCTGTTCGGCATGGCCAACGCCTACCTGGGCCTGCGGGTGGGGTTGACCATCTCCACGGCCATCCCCCTGGCAGTGATCTCGGTGGCGGTCTTCCGATCCTTCGAAAAGCTGCGCATCTTCCGCAAGTCCGGGATCCTGGAGCACAACATCTCCCAGACCACGGGCAGCGCCTCGTCCTCACTGGCCTCGGGGCTCATCTTCACCATCCCGGCGCTGTTCCTCTGGGGACTCAAGCCCTCCTTCTGGCAGCTGGTGGTCCTGGGGCTGCTGGGCTCGGCCCTGGGCATCCTGTTCATGATCCCCCTGCGGCGGTTCCTCATCGTCAAGGAGCACGAGACGCTGCCCTACCCCGAAGGCACGGCGGCGGCCGAGGTGCTCAAGGCCGCAGACTCGGGCGGCGGGCGGGCCAAGATGGTCTTCATCGGCCTCGGCGTGGGGGCGATCTACAAGGGGGTGCTCGGCTTTCTGCGCGCCTGGCCCGACAAGGTGCACATCCCCCTGCCCGGCCTCAAAAAAGGCTTCGTGAGCTTCGAGCCCACGCCGGCGCTGCTCGGGGTGGGGTACATCCTCGGCTACCGGATCTCCGCCATCATGGTGGCCGGGGGCCTGGTCTCGTCGGTGGCGCTGATCCCGCTCATCGCCCACTTCGGCGAGGCGATCCCAGGGCCCATGTTCCCGGCCACGACCAAGACCATCGCCCAGATGACCCACGCCGAGATCTGGAAGCACTACGTGAAGTACATCGGCGCCGGGGCCGTGGCCTGCGCGGGCATCATCACGGTCATCAGGTCCCTGCCCACGATGATCTCCGCCCTGCGCATCGGCGTGGGTGAGCTGACCCGGGGCAGCGCCGGCAAGGCCGACTCGCGGCTGCGCACCGACCGCGACCTGCCCTTCAAGGTGATCATCATCGGGGTGGGTGTCGTCATCGCCGTAGTCATCCTGTCTCCCTTCGTGCTGGGCGGACAGATGAGTGGCATCGGGGTCCGGGTGGTGGCAGCGGTGTGCATCACCGTGTGCGCCTTTGCCTTCGTGACGGTCTCGTCACGCATCGTGGGCATGGTGGGGGTCAGCTCCAACCCCACCTCCGGCATGACCATCGTCACGCTACTCATCACCGCGGGGCTCTTCTACGCGCTGGGCTGGACCGACCTGACGGGCAAGGCCACGGCGCTCACCGTCGGCACCGTGGTCTGCGTGGCTGCCTCCATCGCCGGCGACATCTCCCAGGACCTCAAGTGCGGCTACATCATCGGGGCGACACCCGCCCGGCAGCAGATCGGCGAGCTGGTGGGCGGGCTCTTCGCCGCCGTGCCGGTGGCCGCGGCGGTGTACCTGCTGGGCAAGACCTACGGGTTCGGCTCCACGGAGATCCCGGCGCCCCAGGCCACCCTGATGAAGACCGTCATCGAGGGCGTCCTCTCGGCAGACCTGCCCTGGGGCCTGGTGCTCACCGGGGCCGCCTTCGCCCTGGTGGCCGAGCTCGCCTCCATCCCGTCGCTGCCCTTTGCCGTGGGCATCTACCTGCCCCTGTCCACCATGAGCCCGGTCTTCGTCGGCGGCGTCCTGCGCTGGGCCGTCGAGCGGTTCGCCAAGACCCCTGAGGCTCGGACGAGTCGCAAGGAGCAGGGCCTGCTCTTCGGCTCGGGCCTCATCGCCGGCGAGGGGCTCATGGGCGTGGCCATCGCCCTGTACGCGTTCATCCTCGCCACCAAGCCCGCGGGCCTCGGCTTCGTCTGGATCCAGCCCTGGGGCGAGATCGTCTCCATGGCCGGCCTGGGCGTGCTCTGTCTGTTGCTGGTCTGGTCGGCGGTCCGCAGAACCGAAGGTTGAGGCGGCTGGCATGAGCAAACCTGTCAAGTTGGGACACGAGGCGCGCGGCTGCCAAGGCGCGAGGAGAGCGCATACTCTGCGTATGCAACCGACGAGAAACGCAGGCAGCCGCGATGGATCGGGGGCCAAATGACAAGGTCATTTGCGCCAGCCGCCTAAGGCCGAGGCCCCATGGTCGAGTCGCTCATTGCCGACGCCGCCGCCACCGCGGCCCCCCTCGCCACCCTCGACTGGATCATCATCGCCGCGTACTTCTCGGCGGCCCTCGCCCTGGGCCTGTACCTGCGCCGCCTGGCCGCCCGCAGCCTGCACGACTACTTCCTCGGTGGCCGCAAGATCCCCTGGTGGGTCATCGGCGCCTCGGGCACCGCCTCCAACTTCGACATGACCGGCACCATGGTCATCACCAGCTTCGTCTTCGCCATCGGGCTGCAGGGGGTCTGGGTCTCCATGCGCGGCGGCATGTGCCTACCCCTTGGCCTTCTGATGATCTACATGGGCAAGTGGCTTCGCCGCTCCAACGTCATGACCACCGCCGAGTGGATGGAGCTCCGCTTCGGCACCGACCGCCAGGGCCAGGCCGCCCGCCTGGTCAGCGCCGCCGCCAACCTCGTGGTCACCCTCGCGCTCCTCACGTACTTCGTCAAAGGCACCGGCAAGTTCCTCGCGGTCTTCCTCCCCTTCAGCCCCGAGGTCTGCGCCCTCGCCCTCATCGCCGCAGCCCTCGTCTACACCACCCTCTCAGGCCTCTACGGCGTCATCTTCACCGATCTCGCCCAGGAAGGGCTCATGATCGCCACGGCGCTGTACGTGGGCTACCGGGCCTTCATGCTCCCGGACCACGCGGCCGTGCTGGACTTCGCCTCGACCCAGTCGGGGCAGAGCTGGACCTCCTTCGCTCCGCAGTGGACCGCCCAGCCCATGACCTGGCTCGCCAACCCAGACGTCTACCACCTCTTTGGTCTCTGCGTCGTCTTCTGGATCGCCCGCGGCCTGCTCGAGGGCGCTGGCGGCCTCACCGGCGGCTACATGCCCCAGCGCTACTACGCCGCCAGGGACGAGCGCTCCGCCGGCCTCATGACCGCCGAGTGGATCCTCCTGCTGATTCCGCGCTGGGTCCTCGTCTTCGGCGTCGCCCTCCTCGCCCTCAACCTGGCCCGCGAAGATGCCGCATTGGCCCACACCCTCGGCCTGGACCCCGAAAAGACCCTCCCCATCGTGGTCGCCCACGCCATCCCCGCCGGCCTCCGCGGCGTGGCCGTGGCCGGTCTCATCGCGGCCGCCATGTCCACCTTCGACTCCACCATCAACGCCGGCGCATCCTACTGGGTCCGCGACCTGTACCAGCGCTACCTCCGCCCCCACACCCCCGACTCCTCCCCCAGGCTCGTCCGCCAGGGCTACTGCGCCACCGTGACCCTCGCGGTCGCGGCCGTGTTGTTGGCCCTCACCATCCCCAACATCGAGTCCATCTGGTCCTGGATCACCGGCCCCCTATCCGCGGGCCTCTTCGCGCCGATCGTCCTGCGCTGGTACTGGCATCGCATGAACGGCTACGGCTTCGCCGCCTCCACCGCCGTGGGCCTCCTCGCGGCCGTCGCCCTCCGCCTGGGGTGGCCCGCCTGCCCGCTGTACATCAACTTCCCCCTGACCTGGTCGGCCAGCCTGGTCGCCGGGATCCTCGCGTCCTACCTCACCCGGCCCACCGCCCCGGACGTCCTGAAGAGGTTCTGGCTCCAGGTCCGCCCCTTCGGGCTGTGGTCCCCGGTCCGACAGTCCATCTCCGACAGCGACACCGCCGGCGCCTCCCTCGTCGCCGACAGCCGCCGCCACTCCCGTCGCGACCTCATGAACATCCCCCTGGCCATCGCATGGCACCTGTCCGGCGTCGCCGCCGCCATCTCCCTGCTCCTTCACTCCTGGACGGCGCTTTTTGTATCGGCCACCGCGACACTCGCGCTGTCGGTCGCCCTCTACTTCTCCTGGTACCGCGGACTGCGGCCGGGCCGACCTGCGCTCGGCCGAGACGACAGCAAGACGACAGCAAGATGACAGGACCCTGGCATCTTCCAACAATGCGGGGGATAATCTCCGGTAACGGGCGTAGAACCACTCCGGCGGAACGCGCCCGCCTGGCCAAATGGAAATGTCGACCGGTCGAGGAGGTATTCCCGTGCATACGTTGAATCGGCTCTGGGTGCTGCTGGCCGTGATGTTGCCTTGCGCCGCCTGTGGCGGCGGTGGTGGCGTGGGCACGACGAACAACAACTCAAACGACCACCCAGGCGTCTGCGGCGACGGGGTCCAGGACAGCGGAGAGGCCTGCGACGGCGACGATCTCGCCGGCCAGACGTGCCTGTCCCTGGGCTACGCGGGCGGCCAACTCGCGTGCACCACCGCTTGCGACCTGGACACGTCGGCGTGCGATCGACCCATCGGTTGCGGCAACGGCCTGGTGGACCCGGACGAGGACTGCGACGGCGGCAACCTCGGGGGCGCCTCCTGTGAGGCCCTCGGGTGGGGCACCGGGACCCTGGCCTGCAGCGCCACCTGCCGGTTCGACGGCTCGGCCTGCTCGACCCCGCCGGTGTGCGGCGACGGCACCCTGGACGCCGGAGAGGAGTGCGACGACGGAAACACCGACGACGGGGACGGCTGCTCGGCGGCGTGCCTGATCGAGCCCGATCCGGAGACCGCCTGCGCCAACGGCGTGGACGACGACCAAGACGGCGACATCGACTGCGACGACGACGACTGCGATGGCCTGTTCTGCGGGGTCCACGGCCAGGTCTGCAACGGCGGCGCCTGCACCTGCCCCGGCGGCGCCACCGTCGAGACGGTCTGCGATGACGGCCTGGACGAGGACTGCGACGGCGCCGCAGACTGCGCTGACACGGACTGCGCCACAGACCCGGCCTGCGAGACGATGGAGCTCCTCTGCGCAGACGGAATCGACAACGACGGAGACTTCCTCACCGACTGCGCGGACGGCGACTGCGCCGGACTGACCTGTGCCCCCAACGGCCGGATCTGCCTCGGCAACACCTGCACCTGCCCGGGAGGGTTCGTCGAGAACCTGTGTGACGACGGGCTGGACAACGACTGCGACGGCGCCACGGACTGCGCGGACGCCGACTGCAGCACCTCTCCGCTGTGCGTGGGCGAGGCGATCTGCGACGACTCGGTGGACAACGACTCGGACGGCCTCACCGACTGCGCGGACGCCGACTGTGCCGGGCTGACCTGCGGCCCACACGGGCTGCTCTGCTCCGCGGGCGCGTGCACCTGCCCCGGGGGAACCACGGAGTCGGCGTGCAACGACAACCTCGACAACGACTGCAACGGCGCCATCGACTGCGACGACATTTCCTGCATGATGAGCATCGAATGCCTGATGTTCAACGAGATCTGTGACGACGGCGCGGACAACGACTCGGACGGCCTCGCCGACTGCCTCGATCCCGTGTGCGACGGAGACCCCTGCAACGCCTACGGCAGCCTGTGCGTCAACACGGTCTGCACCTGTCCGACCGGCACCGTCGAGATCTGTGGCGACGCCCAGGACAACAACTGCAACGGCCAGGTCGACGAGGGCTGCCCGGGCCAGTCGTGCAACGATCCGCTGGATCCGGCGCCGGACTGCGGCCCCAACAACCACTGCCAGCCCCAGCCGACCGTCGGCTCACAGGGCGAGTGCATGGGGCCGACCGGCGCGGGCGTGAGGTGCTCCCCCTGCGTGGACAGCAGCGACTGCGCGCCCGCCTTCGAGTGCGTCAACACCGGCACCGACAACGTCTGCCTCCAGTGGTGCGACGTCAGCGGCGTCGGATGCCCGGACCTCTTCGACACCTGCACCTCTCTGACCACCCCGGTCTACATCGGGTTCCAGGAGTGGGGACTGTGCTGGGACGGCTTCAGCTGCTAGTCCGTTTCCATCCCAGAAGTGGCTTCGGCGCTCCGGTGCAGCCCATAGCGGCGGTGAGGCTCAGCAGTCGGGCTCGGCGCAGAGGCGGTACACCGTATTGTCCACGGTCTCCCATACGTCCCGTAGTGTGCCGACGCTGATGGAGCTCCCGCTGCAGGCCGGTGGCGAGCAGGCAGTGCCGCCGATGGGGTAATGGCACGACGTCATGTGACCCGACCCTGGCACGGCGTCGGAAATACAGATCCGGGTTCTGATGTCGACATTGTGAGAGGAGTGGTCGTGGAAGATCCCGATCTCCACCATGGGGTTTCCGGTGGTGGGACAGGGCGCGGGAGTGCATGTGACACCCGCGCAGCCATAGGTGGCGCCCCCGGCGGTGCCCTCGATGCAGAAGGCGTACTCCCGATGAAAGTCCCAGTGCCGCTGCCGGATGTGCCCCCCGTAGGTGTGGCCGACGGGACAGGAGGGCACGGGCGGCCAGGAGAACTCCTGCGCGGCGAAGGGAAGCGTCCCTCCGGTGAAGCACCGGTTCCAGCAGCCGGACTCGTCGAAGGCCGCGCAGGTTCCCTGGCAATCCAGCGCACCGAGATCCCAGCCCAGGGCCTCGCAGGTCTGGCCGCCCAGACTCCCCCCGTCACACACCTCGCCACCATTGATCAGCGCGTCACCGCAGTAGCCTGAGCAGCTGGCCGTGTTGAATGCGCCACAACCCACCTGGCAAGCGAGTGAGCCGGAGTAGAACCCCTCGGTCTGGCAGGTGTGCCCGCCGACGTCTGCCCCGTCGCACGTCTCACCCCCGTTGATCAACCCATCGCCGCAGAACCCCGAGCAGTTGCTCGTGTTCAGGGCCAAACAGCTGCTCTGGCACGTCAGCGAGCCGGAATAGAACCCCTGGGTCTGGCAGGTCTGCCCGCCCAGGGCGTTGCCGTCACACACCTCGGGACCGTTGACCTGGCCGTCACCGCAGTGGCCCCAGCACCCCGATACGTCCAAAGCGCTGCAATCGGACTGGCACGCAAGCGACCCGGAATAGTACCCCTGGCTCTGACAGGTTTCGCCGCCGAGATTGTCGCCGTCACACTTCTCGGGTTCGCCGACCATCCCGTCCCCGCAGGTCCCGGAGCAGTCGGAGGTGTCATAGCCGCTGCAGTCGGCCAGGCAGGCCAGCGACCCTCCGTTGAAGCCCAGCGACAGACAGGTCTCGCCATTGAGATCGTTGCCGTCACAGGCTTCGGGTCCGTTGGTCTGCTGATCTGAGCAGCTGCCCTCACAGTCGAGCACATCGTAGCCGTTGCAGTCGCTCCGACACGCCAGCGCGCCCCCGTAGAAGCCGAGACTCTGGCAGGTGTAGCCCGACATGTTGAGCCCGTCGCACGACTCGCCCACCGTGATGAAACCGTCGCCGCAGGTCCCGCCGTCACACTGCGCGGTGTCATAGCCGCTACAGTCGGCCAGGCAGGCCAGCGGCCCGCTCACCAGGCCCAGGCTCGCGCACGTCTCTCCCGCCAAATCCACGCCGTCACACACCTCGGTCGAGTTCACCGCGTCGTCGCCACAGAACCCCGCGCAGTCCGTCAGATCGAAGTCGCTGCAGTCGGGTAGACAGGCCAGCGCTCCCGTCACGAAGCCCAGGCCCTCGCAGGATTCACCGGCCAGGTCGGCGCCGTCACACCGCTCTGGATACTCGGTCGTCGCGTTGCCGCACACCGCCTGAATCTCGCACCCGGACAGATCGAAGAGACAACCCTCCAGACAGGTGACCTGTCCGTCCCCCAGGCCCAGCGCGTCACAGTCCGTCGCAGACAACGTTTCGCCGTCGCAGGGCTCTGGGCCCACCAGGTCCCCGTCGCCGCAGATGGGCGCGCAAACGCTGGGCAAAGACCCGATGCACTGCCAGCCCTCCTCCTGGTGACAGGTGGCGCTGCACCCGTCCCCTGCCACCGAGTTGCCGTCGTCACAGGACTCGTTGAAGGACTGGACGCCGTCTCCGCATAACCCCCGGCACACACTGGGCATGCCGAAACACTGGTAGCCCGGCTCGATGAGACAGGTCTCATCGCAGCCGTCTCCGGCGGTGGAGTTGCCGTCGTCGCAGGCCTCGAGCTCATCGATGAACCCATTGCCGCAGTCCGTGTCCGCCGGCGTGAAATCCACGGTGCAGCCGAAAGAGCAAATCGCAAAAAGGAAGCCGACCACCACCGTGAGAGCCAGGCATGCAGGACCGCGACCAAGGCTGCATCGCGCCGATCGGCGCGTGCCTGGACCAGCCTTGTCACGCCCACTTTGCGATACCCAGAGCATCTCTCGATCCCATGCAGCTACGAACGACACTTCAACGATACCACAGCGCCGAGGTCCGGCGTGGTCAAAGAGCAGGCCTCAGGACATCACCACACCCCGAAATCCAGTCAGGGGCCGGAGGACACCGGACGCCCCGGTACGCGTCGCGTCTGGTACCCGCCCAGCGCCGAGTGCCACACTGCGCGCGTCACGGCCTGGGGGCACGTGACCGGGGGAGGACCTCGAAAAAGCCGATCTCGAGGGCTTTCCGGCCGTAGCGTTCGATGTGGTGGGGGTCGGCCGGCAGCCGGCGGGTGTGCAGGGGGCGCAGGCGCAGACGCTGCTCAGCCTCATGGCACCCGCGCTGCATGCCGTCGGCCACCTCCCCGGGGGGCAGGCCGTTGACGGTGAAGCACGCCGAGGGGCGGTACCACAGGCGACAGAGCCCAACAGTGCCCAGGGTCCGGTCCCCGACCGATGCCACTGGCTCCCAGTAGTGGTTGCGCCCCGACTCGTCGCTGAGGTAGCTCGGCTGTCGCCCCGGGTGCTTGGTGTGAGACGTGGGATAGAAGATCCGGCAGTCGCTCGGGAGCCTGGGCAAGGTGCGCTTGACAAAGAGGTACTCCCGCTGCGGGGTGTACGCGTGGGTGACCAGGGGGCCGTGTGACCAGAGCGTGGCTCCGGCCACCAGACACACCAGGGCCCCGTCGAGCAGCCGCGTGCGCTGGGCCCGGGCGAGGGAGGCTACGGCCACCAGGCCGACGCCCGCCAGGGCTGCCCAGAAAGGTTGGGCCAACAGCTGCAAGCGAAGGTTGTTGGCCCCATGGTGGAAGGCGAGCCCAGCGGCCATGCCCAGCCACGCGAGCGCCAACCAGGCGAGGCCCTCGGTCCAGCGGCGCCTCACTCCGAGCGCCACCAGCCCGGCACCGGCGCAGACGGGCAGCCACCATGGCGTGAATCGACCGTCGAACCACACGGCCCCCGGGCTCCCTTGGGTGCCCAGGCCGAAGGCCGCGCCCAGGTCCACCATCCGGGCGAGGGAGACGTCGCCCGCGGCGCCGCCGGTGGTCCTGTGGTGCGCCACCAGCCAGAGCCACTCGCCGCACAGCGCGGCGAAGATCACCAGCCCGGCCAGGGTGGGCCACAGCGGCGGCCACCGGCCTTCGGCGGCGTGGACCAGCAGCGGGATGGCCAGCAGCAAAAGCGCCACCTCCGGCCGCACCTGCACGGCCACTGCCCAGGCAAGGGCTGCGGCCAGGGCCGGTATCGCCCGGCGGGTTCTCTGGGCGAGCACCACCAGGGTCGCTCCACCCAGGGCCAGCAGGCCGGCCAGGACGAAGCGTGATTCGCTGGCGCTCAGGCGCAGGTGGGCCGGCAGGATTGCCAGGATCACGGCCGCGGCCAGGGCCGGCCTCGGGTCCCGGGCCAAAAGCAGCACCAGCAAAAAGAGCACGGCAGGGGACAGGGCCCCCACCACCGCGTTGGTCTCGTAGACAGCGCGCTCCGACACCTCGCCGCTCGGGTGAATCACAAGGAACAGGGCGCGGTAGCCGTTGCCGTAGGCCAGGTAGCCGTCCCCCACCGGCTGCTTCACCTCCTGGTGGGTCTCGTAGGCGTGGGCGTTGACGTGGGCGGGCATGAACACCCCGAGGGGCGAGCGCAGGACCCAACCCGCGAGCACCAGCGCCGCTACCGCCAGCCACCACCAGCGTCCGAGCCGCAGGAGCCTGACGAGGGGCACCACCGACAGCCCGATCAACAGCAAGAGGGCGATCAGCGCCACGGCCAGGATCGTGGTTGGGCGCCAGGGCAGCCGGGTTGCCACCTGGGTGGGGGGTTCCTGGGCAGCCCGACGCTTCCAGGGGTTCTGCCGATCGTTGTGCCGGATGCGCGACAGGAGGTGGAGGCGGATGTCCAGCGGGATGGAGCCGTGAAACTGGATCGAGAAGTGGGCGCTGTGAAGATCGCGGTCTCGGCTCGGGGCCAGCAGAACGAGGGCGCCGCTGGCCGGGCGCCCCGCGTGGGGTGGACCGACCAGATGCCAGACGGCCCGGTCCGCGGTGACGCTCAGGTCGCCCAGGCGCCAACCCTGGCCCAGGGGGGCGCCGAGATCATGGGGCAGAACCAGCCGGCGTATCAGGACGGTGCTCCGAGGGGACAGCACATCTCCCGGGCCTGCACGCGCTCCAGGGACACCGCAGACGAGGATCCCGAGCGTCAGGGCGACGGTCGTGATCGGTCCACCGGGGCGGCCACGGAGCCGGTCTGGCCGCGACAGCGCCGGGCGATGTGCGCGTAGAGACATGGATGACAGACGGGCATTGTAACGCGAAAGACCGACGCCGGGGCCGCCCCGGCTGGGAATTCGCTCAGGTGCCGTCCATGGTGTAGGGCGCCGCGTCCAGGTGGAGATGATTGTGGTGGACCGAGTCGAAGTTCGGGGTGAGGACCACCGAGAAGATCTTCTCGCGGTACAGCCGCTTGGAGAGGCGCTCCCAGAAGCGGCTGTACCGGGTCGCCTTGCGCAGTCGACCGCGCCTGAGGTAGTGGCGCTTCACGGTCGTCCACCGGCCCGAGCGCAGGACCACTCCGCCGATGTCGACGGCGTTGCCAAAGGAGTGCTCGCTGGCCATCCCCACCGACCCACCGATGCCGCGGCACTGGTAGGAGGCCCACATGAGGATGCGCGCAACCGGCTGCCCAAAGGCACGACGAGCCTCCTGCTGCAGGACCTTCTCGAACCTCAGCAGGCGAAGGGCAAAGGCGCAGTTGACCTTGGGGGCGCCGAACCGCAGCCCGGTGGGCCCGCGGTAAAGAACCACGGCATTGGGCACGATGCATCGGATCTTGGTGCCGCGGATCCGACGGTTGGGCGCCCGCCACCGCTTGAACCTGGCCTTGGCCAACTTCAGCGCCTTGCGGCAGTCGATGACCTTCTTCGCGGTCGTGGTCGCCTTCCCGGGGCCGACCTTGAGGGCGATCTCAGGGGCGACCTTGGGGGCGACCTTCAGTTTTTTCCCCGGGACGGTCTTGAACGCGACCGGTGGAGCGGCATGAAAAAGCGTCGGCGTTTCGGGGTGGATGCGCGTGGCCACCTGGGGCTGCATCTTCGCTTCGGGGACGCAGCCGGGCAGCGAGACGGTCAGGAGCCCGAGGGCCAGTGTCAGCGTGGATCGCATGGAAGGTCCCTTTCTGACGGCCAATGAGAGCATCAATCGAAACGCACCAGGACCCAGATCGGTCTTTTTCCCATGCCTGGCACATCGGCCTTGGGCTGAGCGGCTCCATCTACCTCGTCCTGGGCCTGGTTTGGCGCCCCGGGGCCGACGCTGTCTGAGCCCGCGCACCGCCAGGGCGCACTTGACGCCTGAGCGGGGGGCACGATAATTGTGTTGGACGATTGCCCGGTCTCCGTTCAGAGAGGATCTGCCATGCCCCATTCAACGTGGCCCCTCCGCGCATGTCTCGCCCTGACCCTCGGGGCCCTCACCCTGGCCCCCGGAGGCCTGTCCGCCTGTAAGGATCGGTCCGTGGGCGCCGGGTACGACGCCACGGTCCCGCCGGACGGGGCGCCCCTCACCGACGCGGCGCCGGGCCCTGACGCGGCCCCCGGCTGCAACAACGTGCGACTTCACATGGGCTTCGTCTGGTCCACCCACGTGGCTCCCACCCAGCCCGAGACCGACCTGGACGTGTACGAAGTGGCCGGGGTGGTGACCTACCTCGGGCCCATCACCGTGCCCCTGGCCAGCAACCCGGCCTTCGACCGGGAGGTGCAGCTCGAGCACACAGATGGCCAGGTCTCCATCGTGCAGTACTACCTGCCGCAGGGGATGGGGCTGCCCTTGGAGGAGACCTTCCCCTACACCTTCTGGCTTCGCCGCCTGCGGGGATTCGAAGGAGACGCCGTCGGGCTGGTGATCACGAGACCCACCTCCGGGCTCGTGCCCCTGCTGGCGGTGGCTGACACGGGAAGCTACGGCCGCGCCTTCTCCCCGGAGGACCCTGCCATGGCGCCCCTCAAGGTCTATACTGAGCCCCGACCCGAGTGCCCGGCCGAGCCCAACCCCGACTGCGGCGGCGACCTGTTCCAGGACCAGCTCCGCTTCGACTCCTCCACCGGCGGCATCATCTCGGACGCGTGGCTCATCCAGGGGGCCACCGCCGACCTCTCGCTGTTCGGCGATCTGTGGCGAGTGACCAACCTGGCCTCCACCCATGTAGACCAACCCTGCCCCGACGACCCGGGCATGGAGGTGTCGTACCTGGCGGTGAACACGACGGCCCTTCCCCAGACCTGCGATCCCGCCCGCTTCTATGTCTGGGACACGCCCTTTGCCATCGACGTTGGCACCTTCTGCGACTCCCTGTTCGCCTGCACCGACAGCCCGGATCAGGTGGCGGCAATCGAAGCGGCCTCCTCGGACGCCGCCTGTGATCTGCCCGTGTCCGAGTGCGGCCCTGGCCAGCAGGGCTGCGTCTGGGACACCTCGGGGCCCGTGGACCAGGACCTGTACGACCAGCTCTGCGCCGTGAGCGTGATCACCCTTCCGCCCGACCGGATCGACTGCCACGTGTACTTCCAGTAGCCCGCCACCACAGCCTCGGCACCCCCACGCTACAGGTCCCGGGCGAGCACCACCCGGTCACGCCCCTCGTCCTTGGCTCGTCTCAGGGCCGCCGTCGCGCGCTCCAAAACCGCCGTGCCCAGCTCGTCCACGGAGTGATCCTGCGGCCCGAGGCCGTCGGGCGCAAAGGTCTCGACGCCGAGGCTGACGGTCACGGGGCCATGCGGCCAGGCGGCGTCGGCCACGGCCGACCGAATGCGGCTGGCACAGCAGGCTCCACCGTCGGCATCGGTCTCCGGCAAGAGCACCGTGAACACATCAGCGCCAGTGCGCGCCACCAGGTCGCTCCGCCGGGCCGTGTACCTCAAGATGGCCGTCAGCCGCCTGAGCAGCTCGTCGCCGGCGGGCTCCCCAAGGGCGCGGTTGACGGCCTGAAAGCCGTCCACGTCCAGCACCACCAGGGACAGGGGGTGACCGCCGCGCAACGACAGCGCCAGCCGCGACCCCAGATCCTCGAAGAAGGCGGAGCGGTTCCGAGCGCCGGTGACCGGGTCGGTGAGCGCCATCCCGTCCAGCCGCCGCTGGGCCAGCTCCAGCTGTTGGGTGCGGAGATTCAGGTCCGCCTCCAGCTTTCGGCGATCCGTCAGATCCACCAGGGCGGCCAGGACCCCCGTGGCCACGGGGGCGAGGGTGACCTGCACCTCCACCCGGGAGCCATCGGCGCGCAGGACGTGGATGGCGCGGCCGTCGCCCATGGGGCGGGCCACGGGATCGGCCGCGTAGTACCGCCGATTTCGGGGGTGGGCCGCGCGGTGCTCCTCGGGCAGCAGCTCCTCCAGGGCGAGCCCCACCAGCTCTGCCGAGCCGTAGCCCAGCAGCGCTCCGCACGCCCGGTTGGCCCGCCGGATGCGACCCTCGGCATCCACCTCGACCAGAGGCGAGGGCGCGGCGTCCAGGACGGCTTGCAGGAGGAGGTCGGTTTTCTGCTCGGACATGGGCTGAATCTCCGCCGGTGATTCTAACGGATTAGCCACCCGGGCACGACCCCCCTGACGGGGGTGGCCACTTTTCACGCAACCGCCTGCGCCTGCCGCCGATAACCCGGACAACCCAGTAGAAAAGGAGAGCCGATCATGACCCTTCCCCTGCGAAACGAAGCCCAGGCAACGGTCGCCGTCGGCTCACCGGGCACGACCGCGCCGAGCCGGATCTCCGTCCGCAAGCCGGGCGGCTTCTCGGCGCGGACGGCCACCAGCCTCCGCCTTCGAATGCCCCCGCTGAACCAGTTCCGGCTGCACGACACCTACTGGGCCAGCCGGTGGGGGGTGCGCACAGCCGCGCTGGTGGCGGCCTTTGACAAGAAAGGGAAGGCCACCATGCGCAGGCTCCTGGGAAACCTGACCGCGGCGGTGGAGGGGGCGCCCAGCAGCTACTCCAAGGGTGCCGCCGGGCGCATCCGCCTCGAGCACCAGCGGCTGCGGAAGGCCCTTCGGATCCGCGGCGCCCGGCCCAAGCAACTCCGCGAGCTCGACCGGGACCTGCGGCGATACGAGCGCTGGTGGAAGCACTCCGGCGCCACGGCCTGCGCCCTGGCCGCCGAGCGGGCCCTCAGGCTCGCGGGCGCCCAGCCCACCCGACTGGGTGATCTCACCTCTGGCTCAACCCGGCGGCGGTTCTCCCGGACGCCCCTGTACGCGGGGTATCTCGCCTGCCGGAAACGACGCGCCGCAAAGCCCTACAAAGGCCGCTATGTCACCTACGACGTCCGCTACACGCAGTCGCGTTTGCAGCGGGCCGCTCGGCGGATCATCTCACGTCTCCGCCGGGGACAGCCGGTGCACGCGCGGGTGCTAACGGGCTACCTGCATCGCGACACCGGCCGTCGCCCGAAGGCGTCGCACTCGGTGGTCATCGACGGGTACACCCTCACCGCGGGCACCGCAAAGGCGCCCCAGAAGATCGAGTTTCACTTCACGGATCCCGACGGCGGCGGCAACGGCATGTTGCGGCTGGACGTGGCCCGCGGCCGGTTCGAGCACGTGCCATCGAGCTTGGGCTGGCACGACCGCGGCTCCCACGGCTGGGACTATGGCTCGGCCGGTCCTCCACACCGCTACCAGGTCCTCTCGATCCGGTAGCCCCAGACACCCGGGAGTTTCTCATGAATGTCTCACCGCGTACGACCCTCGTTCCGCTGCTCACCGGCACGACGCTGATCGCCCTGTCGGCCTGCAGCCCCGCCCCCAAGCCGTGGCGGCCTCCCGTGGTGGTGGCGCTCCCCGCCCCACCGGCGCGGCCTCCAGCCAAAAAGAACGCCGATTCCGAGCTACGGACCTGCACAGACTGGAGCGCCGTGCGGGGCGGTCCCTCGCGCCGTGGCCGATCTTTCTGCCCGGGCCTGAGGCGGACGCCCGCCGTCCGCTGGCACCTCGACACGGGCGCACCCGTGATCGCCTCCCCCATCGTCCGCAAAAAGTCGGTGTACGTGGGCAGCACCAACGGCCGCCTCTTCGCCCTGGACCGCCGCACGGGCAAGGCACGGTGGTCCTTCGAGGCGGGCAGCCCCATCCGCGCCGCGGTGGCCCTGGCCGAAAACGCCCTGTTTTTGGGGACCAAAGACGGGCAACTCCGAAGCCTGGACACCCGCACGGGACGCGTCCTGTGGGCCTATCAGATGCCCCATGGCATCGAGCACGCCCCGGCGGTGCACAAAAACACCGTGCTGGTGGGCACCAACGACGGCACGCTGACAGCCCTGGACACCCGCACTGGGTTCTATCGATGGCAATTCGTCACCGCCAGCGCCTGGCATCCATCCCAAAAAGGGGGCTACACCCTGGCGGGCATCGGCGGCACCCCGGCCCGGGCGGGGGACACGATCTACTTCGGCAGCCTCGGCGGCCACGTCCACGCCCTGGCCGCGGCCACCGGGCACTTCCGCTGGAGAATCGGGACGGGATGGGCAGTGGCGAGTTCACCGGTGGTGACGCCGAAGGGGCTGTGGGTGAGCGACCGGTCCGGCTACGTCCACGCCCTGTCTCGAGTGAACGGAGATCGGACGGGCGGGATCCGCTCCTGGTACGACAAGGACATCTCCGCACCCACCCTGGGCGACCGCGGCCTCTTCCTGGCCACCCGCTCGGCCCTGCTGGCCCTGCGGCCCGGCGGGCAGGTGCGCTGGAAGCACAACCTGGGCTGGGGCGCAACCAAGCTCCCCCGCACCGAGCACCCCGCACCGGTCCTGGCTGGTGACGTGGTCTACCTCAACGATCGCTTCGGCCGGCTCCTGGCCGTGGACGCAAAGACCGGCCAGCTCCTGTGGCAACTGCGCGCCACCCGGGGAGCCTTCTCCGCGCCGGCCCCCATCCGGGAGGGTCTGGCAGTGGGCAGCGGCGACGGCCGCGTCTACCTGCTTGGGCCGCGCTGATCCAGGGTCCATGTGATTGAATCCGTTCCCCGCATGGGAAAAGGCACCCGCCGCGCGCAGCGCGGGCCCCCCTGGAAGGGGCGGGGGGGATGCCGTGAGCCGCGAAGCGGCGGAATCGTCTCCGGAAATTGGACAACGTAACAAGAAGCGCATAGTGCAGCGCTCTCCAGAAATGCATGGTGCTCCACCAGGAGATGGGGAACGGCAGTGAACACATGGATCCGGGGTGATCGGCCCGGTCCGACCGTCGTCTTTGTGATATCCTGGATCCGCGACTGGACTGCTGTGCATGGAGAAGACGATGAGACTACGATTGGTTCGAGCCGCGGCTCTGTGTTTGAGCGGGCTCCTGTTCGCTTGCGGTCCAACCGCTACGGGCACCGACGACGGCGGCAGTGGCAACAACTCGGATGCCAACGTGAACGCCAATGCCAACGTCAACTTCAACAACGTCAACGTCAACAACAACAACGGCGGACCGGACTGCGGCAACGGTGTCATTGATCAGGGCGAGGCCTGCGACGGTGCGGACCTGGGTGGAGTCACCTGCGTGTCCCTGGGGCACCTCGGGGGTGACCTGGCCTGCGCGGTCAACTGTGCCTACGACGACACGGGCTGCTTCGACACCCAGCCCGTGTGCGGCAACGACATCGTCGAGGGCACAGAGGAGTGTGACGGCCCGGACCTGGGGGGCATGACCTGCGAGGGCCTCGGCGAGGGGTTCACCGGCGGGGCCCTGGCTTGCGCCGCGACCTGTCAGTACGATCGCGCCGACTGCGCCACCTGCGGCAACGGCACGGTGGAGCCCACAGAGGTGTGCGACGACGGGAACACCGTCGACGACCTGACCTGCTCAGCGGACTGCCAGTACCTCTGCACACCGGGGCTGGGGACCTGCAACGGCGACACGGCCACCTACTGCGATTGGACCGGCACGACCATCGGGACCGAGTACTGTGACCCGCTGCAAGGCATGGCCTGCGATCCCGGGACGGGGCGCTGCGTGGGGGCCTGCTCACCGATGCAGCTGGGCCCGAGCTACATCGGCTGTGACTACTACCCCACCGTCACGTCGAACGCCTTGCTCGCAAACAAGAGCATCTTCACCTACTCGGTGGCCGTCTCGAACACGGGCGCCACGGCGGCCAACGTCACCGTCACCCAGGGAACCAACACCCTGTGGTCCAACACCGTGGGCGCGGGGTCCATCGAGATCATCGATCTGCCCTGGGTGGTGGCGCTGAGCGACGTTCAGTTCACGAACCTGGTGTCCGAGGGAGCCTACCGGCTCCGGTCGGATCAGCCGGTCACCGTGTACCAGTACAACCCGCTGCAGTTCACCTCTGGCGGACAGTTCACCTACACCAACGACGCGGCCCTGCTCCTGCCGGTGAACACCTGGACCGGCGACTACCGGGTGGTCTCCCGGTGGTCGTGGTCGGGATATCCGGGGTTCTACGCCATCACCGCCAGCGAGGACAACACGACCGTCGTCCTGACAGCCTCGGCCACGGGCGACCCGGTCCAGCCGGGCTTCGGCGTGAACACCAACGGCACCGGTACGGTCCTGATGGACGCCGGCGACGTGCTGCAGGTCATGGCCAACTCGGGCGCCAGCGTCGATCTCACCGGGACGCTCATCGCCGCCGACAAGCCCGTGCAGGTCATCGGCGGGCACGTGTGCACCAACATCCCGGTGAGCCTGGTGGCCTGCGATCACCTCGAGGAGTCCATGCCGCCCCTTCAGACCGTGGGGCACGAGTACATCGTCACGGCGCCGCTCATCAGCGCGACGAGCACCAAGGGCCAGTTCGTGCGGGTCATCGCCACGGTGGCCAACACCAACATCACCTACGATCCGCCCCAGGCTGGTGCCCCCGCCTCCTTGACCACCGCCGGGGAGTGGTTCGAGATCGGCCCCACCTCGGCGGACTTCCAGATCACCGCCGACCAGCCGGTGATGGTCGCCCAGTACATGCAGGGCCGCGCCGCCAGCGTCGAGGACACCGGGGACCCGGCCATGGCCATGGCCGTGGCCGTGTTTCAGTATCGGCACTCCTATCTGTTCCACGCGCCCACGAACTACGACGCCAACTACGTCAACATCACCGCGGCGGCCGGCAGCACGGTGACGTTGGACGGCGCCGCGGTCACCACCTGGACCGCCATCGGCGCCACGGGCTATCAGATCGCCCGGGTGCCGCTGTCCAACTCCGGCAGCGGCAACCACACCGTTTCCTCAACCCTCCCCGCTGGAATCTCCGTGTACGGCTATGGCTGGGCCACGTCCTACTGGTACCCCGGCGGTCTCAACCTCCTGGACTTCGCGCCCTGATCCACCTCGGTCAGGGCGTCCTTGTAGTGGGCGTACGTTCCGCCTCGCTCCCAGGCGCCCAGGAGGGCCTCGCCGGTGACTTCGTCTCCCCGGGCGATCCGCGCCTCCACCCAGGCCCATCGGGCGCTGGCCGGCTGGATGCGGACGCGTCCCTTCAGACCCCTGCGCAGGTATCGTAGCCGTCGCTCCACCTCCTTGGGGGACGCCTGGGAGGCGCCGGCCAGGGGGGTGCCAGGCTTGGGCACGAAGGGGGACACGGCCAGGGTGATGGGCAGGATCCGGCTGAGCCGGTCGGTGAACCTCACCAGCTCCTCCAGGTCGTCGTCGGTCTCGGAAGGCAGCCCCACCAGCTGGTACACCTTGAGCCGCCGCAGGCCGGCCCGGGCGGCGAGCCCCGCGGCCTCGACCACATGCGTCTCGGTGACGCCCTTGCCCACCTGGCGCCGCAGCCGCGCCGAGGCGCCGTCCACGCCGAGGGTCAGGGTGCGCAGCCCGGCCCGGCCCAGCAGCGCCATGAGACCCTCGTCCAGCCGGTCGGCGCGGATGCTCGACAGCCCCACCTCGCGCCCCTCGTCCACCAGGCTGCCGAGGATCTCCCGCAGCCCGGGGTGGTCCGACACGGCCGCGCCGACCAGGCCCACCCGGGTGGCCCGCGCCGGGACGAGCTCAAGCACCTGGTCGGTCGCCACCGAGCGACAGCGCCCGGCCGCCTCCCGGCTGGTGGCGCAAAAGCCGCAGGCCCGGTTGCACCCGCGGCTCACCTCCACCAGGAACATGTCCCGCAGCTCGGCGTCGGGGGACCACATGCCCGCGTGGGCCGGCAGCAGGTCTGGGCCCACGCGCAACGGCGGGGGCGGCGGCGCGCCCTGGCCCGGCCACCAAAAGCCTCCGGCGTCGCCCAGCTCCTCGAAGCCGCGGGCCGCGGTGAGCCCCCCCTCGAGGGCGTCGCAGAGGTGCCCGATGGCCGCCTCCGCCTCGCCGACGACCACCAGGTCTGCCAGGGGCGCCAGGGGGCGGGGGTTGATGGCCGTCAGGGGGCCGCCCACCACCACCAGAGGTCCCCCCCGCCGCGCCCGGCGCCTCGGGTTCAAGCCCAGGGCCGCAAGCAGCGCCGCAACGGCGGGGATCTCGAGCTCGTGGGCCACGGAGATCCCCAGGGCGTGGAAGTCCGTGGCAGGCGCGCCGGTCTCGAGGGATCCCAGGCGTCCCTCAGACCCGGTCGGGTCCCCGAAGACCCGCTCCACGCTCCAGCCGGGCCGGGCCGACACCCTGCGATGCAGGGTGAGATACCCCAGCGAGGACATGCCCACCCGATAGGGCGCCGGGTAGCCCAGCAGCAGCCGAAACCGCTCCCGGACAAAGGGCACGAGCCGGGTCTCCCGCGCCAACAGCGCCTTGGCGTCGACGGCCTTGCGCGGGCGCTTCATGGACCGGGGCCTGGGTTCAGAGACATGAGGGCTAGCCCTCCACGAGCGGGCGCACTCGGGTTCCGCCGGGGCGATCCTCCACCACGTAGCCCAGGTCCACGAGCCGGTCCCGGATGGCGTCGGCCTGTTCGAAGTCTCCTGACAGCCGCGCCTGGTCCCGCTCCGCTACGAGCTGGTCCACGTCCGCGGGCAGGGTCTCGTCGACGTCGTCGGGTGAAAGGACGCCCAGCACCTGGTCCACCCTCCGGAAGGCGTCCAGCACGTTCTGGGCGTGGTTGGCGCACAGCCGCTGCTGGGCCATGAGGTAGTTGGCCTGGCGCACCAGGGTGAACACATGCGCCAGGGCGGCCGAGATGTTCAGGTCCTCGAGCATGGCCCGGCGGAACCCGTCCCGCATCTCGAGGATCCAGGCGTCGGCCTCGGTCACGCACTCCACCTCGGACTGGACCGCGCGCAGGTTGCGTATGCACTCGTCGAAGCGGCGCAGGGTGGTCCGGGCCGCGTCCAACCGCTCGTCGGTGAGGTGCACGGGCTGCCGGTAGTGGCTCTGCAACAGGAAGAAGCGCAGCTCCCGGCCGGTGTACCCCCGGGCGAGGAGGTCGGGGAGGGTCACGCAGGTGTCCTCGGCGTAGGTCATCTTCTTGCCGCCGGCGCGCACCAGCTCGCTGTGGAGCCAGAACCGCGCCTGGGACTCCCCGGTGAGGGCGCGGCTCTGGGCGATCTCGTTCTCGTTGTGCGGAAAGATGAGATCCACCGAGGCCATGTGGATGTCGAACCGCTCCCCCAGCTGGGCCCGGGCCATGGCCGAGCACTGCACGTGCCAGCTGGGCCGCACGTTGCCCCAGCGGGTCTTTCGCGCCACGCCCCGGCGCAGCTCCTGGAGGTTGGCCCGCCGCAGCAGCGTGAAGTCCCGGGGATCGTCCTTGTCGTACCGCTCCAGATCCACCGTCGCGCCGAGCTTGATCTTGCCCAGGTCCTTGCCCGACAGCTCCCCGTAGGACTCGACGCGGCCGATGTTGAAGTACACCGAGCGCAGCTTCTCGTAGGCGTAGCCGCCCAGGACCAGCTCCTCGGTGAGGGAGATCATGTCGTCGATGGAGTCAGTGGAGCGCACATAGACGTCCGCGGCCCGGATGCCCAGGGCCTCGACGTCCTCGTGGAAGGCGGCCTCGAACCGCGCGGTCAGGTCCCCCATGGGCTCGCCGCTGGCCTCGGCGGCGGCCAGGGTGTTGTCGTCCAGGTCCGTGATGGAGACCACGTGCTTGACCTGGTAGCCGGCGAACTCGAGGGTGCGCCGGACCATGTCGTCGACCATCATCCGCCGCAGGAGCCCCAGGTGCGCCCGGGCATGGACCGTGGGACCACAGGAGTACATGGTGACCGGGCCCTCGGGGTTCAGCGGCTCGAAGGCCTGGTACCTGCTGGTGATGGTGTTGAAGAAGTTGAGCTGGGACAGCGGCGCCTCGGGCTGGGTGACCTCGAAGAGCGTGGTGGACAGGTACCGCTCCCCCCCGTCGGGCAGGATGGTCACGACCACGCCGGACTCGAGGTCCCGGGCCACCTCGCAGGCCACGTGGGCCGCGGCGCCACAGCTCATGCCCACCATGAGCCCCTCCTCCCGGGCCAGGCGCCGGGCCATCTCGTAGGCCGTGTCGTCGTCGATGTTGATCTTCTCGTCCACGGCCGAGTCGTCGTAGATGCCCGGGACATAGGCCTCCTTGAGGTTCTTGAGCCCCTGGATCTTGTGGCCGAGGTAGGGCTCCACGCCGATGATCCGGATGCGCGGATCCACCTCCCGAAACCGCCTGGAGCAGCCCATGAGCGTGCCCGTGGTGCCCATGGTCGTCACGAAGTGGGTGATCTGGCCGCCGGTCTGGTCCCAGATCTCCACGGCGGTGCCGTTGTAGTGCGCGTCCAGGTTCGCCGGGTTGTTGAACTGATCGGGCAGAAAGTACTTGTCCGGCTCCGCGGCGGCGAGGTCGTAGGCCCGCTCGATGGCGCCATCGGTGCCCTGGGCCGCCGGGGTGAGCAAGAACTCCGCCCCCAGGGCGGCCAGGATCTTCCGCCGCTCCACCGACACCCCTTCGCTCATGGCCAATACGATGGGGTAGCCCTTGATGGCCGCCACCATGGCCAGGCCGATGCCCGTGTTGCCGGAGGTGGGCTCGATGATGACCTTGCCGGGGGTCAGCTCCCCGCTGGCCTCGGCGGCCTCGATCATCCACAGCCCCACGCGGTCCTTCACCGACCCGCCCGGGTTGTTCTTCTCGAGCTTGGCGTAGACCTTGACGTTGGGGTTGGGGTTCACCGCCGACAGCTCCACCAGGGGGGTGTTGCCGATGAGGGCGAGGGCGCCCGGCCGGGCTGGAGGCTCGGGGGGCGGCGCGAATTCGCGGGGTCGCTCGTGCTCGCTCATGGGCTACAGCTTTCTCCACAGTGCCGTAGCCGCGGCGCGGGTGCGCGCGGCCAGAGCGGCGGCGTCCACCTCGGTGAGCTGCCGGTCCCGGTACACGAAGCGCCCGGCCACCACCACCGATCGCACCAGGTGCGCCCCCCAGCCGAAGCCCACGTGCCCCACCAGGTTGTCCGCCGTCAGGGGCGTCGGCGGGTCGTAGTCCAGCACAGTCAGGTCAGCCGCCGCGCCGGGCGCCAGGGTGCCGATCTCCAGGCCGAAGTAGTCGGTGAGCAGCCGCCCCGCCCCGGTCACCATGGACACGAACCGGCCCCCATCCACCGGGGGCTCGTGCTCCCGGCCCCGGAACGCAGCCGCCCGGGCCTCGGCCAGGATGTCGCCGTCGATGCCGTCGGTGCCGAGCACCACGCGGTCCCCCATGCGGGCCACGGGCGCGGCGCCCACGCGGTTGTTCATGTTGGACCGGGCGTTGTGAGCCAGGAAGACCCCGGCGTCCAGGAGCCGCTCCAGCTCCGGGTCGGTCACGTGGACGCCATGGGAGAGCAGCGCGTTCGGGGTCAACAGGCCGCGCTGGTCCAGCCGGGTCACGGGGTCGGCGCCGTGGTCTGCCTCGGAGATCGTCCGGTCCACGCCGTCCTCCAGCAGGTGGATGTGGATGCCGGCACCGCTGTCGGCGCAGAGCGCCGCGAGCCTGTCCAGGGTCTGGTTGCCGATGGTGAAGCTGGCGTGGGCACCGATCATGCCGCGGACCAGCGGGCTCTGGGCGTGCGCCGCCTGGAACCGGCGATTCTCCTCGAGACCCGCCCGGGCCACGTCGGGCCCGTCCCGGTCCGACACCTCGTAGCAGAACAGACCCCGCAGGCCCACCTCTCCGAGGGCCCGGCCCAGGGCGTCGAGGGACCCTTCCACCCAGGCCGGGGAGGCGTGGTGGTCCACGATGGAGGTGACGCCACACCGCACGGCGTCCACCGCGCCGGCAAGGCCTGAGCAGTACACCGTCTCGGCGTCCAGGGCCGAGTCGAGCCGCCACCAGATCTTGCGGAGGGTGTCGAGAAAGTCCTTGGGTCCCTCCGCTGGAAACGGCATGCCCCGGGCCAGGGCCGAGTAGAGGTGGTGGTGGCCCACCACCAGGCCCGGCACCACGACCTGACCGCCGAGGTCCACCACCTCGTCGCCCGCGGCCGGCACCAGGTCCGGACCCGCCGCGTCGATGACGCCGTCTGCGCAGCGCAGCGAGGACCCCGGCCGCACGGTCGCCGGCGAAAGCTCCACCAGGGTCACGTTCTTTAGAAAGAGGCTCATGGCTCATACCCTTTCCGGAGCGTCGTGCCCCTCGGGCCCGATCACGCTCCGCCGCAGTACCCTTCCGGGCGGGGGATCGTGGGTGACCTTTTTGTCAGCCACCACCAGGACGCCCTGGCGCATGACGCCCACCACCCGTCCCTGGGCCCAGAGCCCCTCGTAGGGGCTGTGGTCCACGCTCATGTGCAGCGCTGCCGCGTCCAGGGAGGTGCCGCCGTCCGGATCGAAGAGGACCAGGTCCGCGTCCGACCCGACCGCCAGGGCGCCCTTCTGCGGGTAGAGGCCCGCCAGCCGCGCCGGGCCGCCCGAAACCAGCTCCACGAACCGCGCCAGATCGAATCGGCCGCTGGCCACGCCCCCGGCGAACACCAGGGGCAGGCGCGTCTCCACCCCGGGCAGCCCCCCGGGGGTCCGCGTGAAGTCCTCGCCGTCGGGGGTGAGGCCGCGGTCCTTGCCCCCGTGCCAGTCAAAGGGGCAGTGGTCGGTGGACACCGCGTCGAGGGTCCCGTCCGCGAGGCCCTGCCACAGGGCCTCCAGGTGCTCGGGGGTGCGCAGGGGCGGCGCGCAGACGTGGCACAGGCCCGCCGGGGCCTCCCATCCCAGGCGACGCTCCTCCAGCCACAGGTAATGGGGACAGGTCTCGCCGGTCACCGCCGCGCCGCGCTCCTTGGCCCGCCGCAGGGCCTCCACCCCGCCGGCCGTCGACAGGTGGGCCAGGTGCACCGCGGCGCCGAAGGCCTCCGAAAGGCGAATCACCTGTCGCACGGCCCGCTCCTCGGTCTCGGGGGGCCGCGTCCGCGCGTGCCACGGCGCCGAAAGGTCTCCCCGGGCGCGCGCCTCGCGGATCTTCTCCTCGATGGCCGGGCCGTCCTCGCAGTGGACCATCACCCGCAGGCCCAAGGTCGCCGCCGCCTCGACCAGCCGCGCCAGGTCATCGGGCTCGAGCATCAGCCGGCCGGGGTAGGCGGTGTACGCCTTGAGGCTGGACTGGCCCGCCGCCGCCACCTCGGCCAGGTCGGCGAGCCGCGCCTCGGACGCGTCGGTCACGGTCATGTGCAGGCCGAGGTCCACCACGACCCGCCCCTCGGCCTGAGAGGCCCTGGCCCGGAGCCCTGTCATGAGCCCGCCGTCGGGCCCGGGCTCGGCGAAGTCCACCACGGTGGTGGTGCCGCCCCACAGGGCGGCCCAGCTTCCGGTCTCCCAGTCGTCTGCCGTGTGCACGTCGCCCACGACCATGTCCAGGTGCGTGTGGAAGTCCACACCTCCGGGCATGACCACCAGGCCTGGCACATCCAGGACCAGGTGCTCGCCCTCCGGCGGATCCGGGGTGTCCCCCACGGCCTGGATCAGCCCATCGGCGATGGTGAGCCAGGCCGGTCGCACCCCGGTGGGCGTCACCACGCGATCGCTGTGGACGAGAGACTTCATCCTGTCGGTTATATCCATTCACCCCATGGGAGTACAGGCGCCACGGCTTGAACTGCCCGACAAAGACGTCTAGAGTCGAGCGTAGCCCATGAATCCAGGAGACACGACCATGCCTGCGACCCTGCGCCGACCCCAGCGGCTCCTTGCCCTGCTCTGCATCCTACCCCTGGTCACCGTCGGCGCCTGCGGTGACGACGACACCTCGAGCACCGACAGCGGCCTGGACGCGGGGGTCGACGCCGCGCCCACGGACGCCGAGCCCGACGGCGGCCCGGACGACACCTGCGCCGACCGGCTGGTCACGGGCACGGTCTTCGAGCTGGATCCCGACGGGCCGGACACCCAGATCCACGTGAGCGCGGCCTTTGATGGAGAGGCCGTGTGGGTGGTATGGAACCGACCCGACGGGGCGAGCTACTTCGACGTCTGGGCCCAGCGCCTGGGGTGTGACGGGGTCCCGGTGGTGCCGCCCTTCCGGGTGAACACCACCGACCACAACGAGGTGGACCCCGCCGTGGCCGTGGGGGACGGCAACGTCTACATGACCTGGAGCGCCGACAACAACACCGGCATCAACAACATGGACATCCTCGTGCGCACCTACGACGTGGACGGCGCTCCGCTCATGGCCGCCGACGCCATCGTCGAGACCACCCACGACGGGACCCCGGTGACGGGCAACGCCATGTCGCCCGCCGTCACCGCCCTCCCCGGCGGGCAATTCGCCGTGGCCGGCGTCCGGGGCCTGGACGTGGCCCCCGCCTGGCAGGTCTTCGCCCAGCGGCTCAACGCCGACGGCACCCTGGTCGCCGAGGCCCTGAGCCCCATCATCGAGCCCGCCGCCACCCACATGTACCCGGCCATCACGGGCCGGCCCGACGGCACCTTGCACCTGGCCTACACCCGCGCCGAGGGCACCGTCGAGCAGGTCTTCCACACCGGGTTCCCGGCTGGCGCCGCGACCCCCGACCCCGACCCGCCCGCCGAGGCGGTGACGGGCACCCAGGGCACGGGCGCCGCCCTCGCCTCGTCCCCGGACGGCGACGTCGTGTACCTCGCCTTCAGCAACGGCATGAACATCGTGGTCACCACCACCGACATCCTCGACCCGCCGACACCCGCGACCCAGGGCGGCGGCCACGGCCCTGCGCGCGGCCCGGTCCTCGCCACCGTGGAGGGGGGCGGCGCCATGGTGTACTTCGTCAACGTGGGCGGCCTGCAAAACGAGCTCCACGCCGTCCCCTATGCCTACGACGGCACCGACCTCACCCTCGGCGCCGCGACGATGCTCATCCCCCAGACCGTGCCGCCCTATGGGGCCGCCCTCACCCACGTCACCGGCGACGTCTACTTCGTGGCCTGGTCCGGCGGGGCCAACCCCGACTACCGCATCTACGGCATGTTCGTTTCGCTGACCCCATGACTACGGCTACGGGACGATGCTGAGTCGAAAAAAGGCGTAGGGACCTGGTCCGACCCTCAGAGGGGCGGGCCTGGGACCGGTACCAGGCTCCCGGCCAGGGTGCCGTCGCCGAGCTGACCGTCGGTGTTCGCGCCAGAGCACCAGGCCATGCCGCTGTGCTGGATCACGCAGGTGTGCGTCGCTCCGGCCTCCACGGCAACCGCGGGCGCGAGGCTCAAAAACTCCACGGGCGCGGGCTCTGTGGTGGTGGTCCCTGCGCCGAGCTGACCGGCGGCGCCGTCGCCCCAGCAATAGACCGATCCGTCGCCGAGGAGCGCGCAGGCGTGGTTGCTCCCCGCCGCCACGGACACGGCGCCGGACACGCCGACCACGGACACCGGGACAAGGCTTCCGTCGTAGGTGCCGTCGCCGAGCTGACCCCTGCCATTGGCGCCCCAGCACAGGACCTCGCCGCTGGTCCGCACCGCGCAGGTGAAGCTGCCCTTGGCCGCCGAGACTCCCAGGACATCAGTGAGGTTGGGCACCTCGAAAGGCAGAGCCTTGTCGGTTTCCGAGCCGTTTCCGAGCCGCCCGTACCCGCCCTTCCCCCAGCACCAGACCGATCCGCCGGACACGGCGCAGGCGTGGTGCCCCCCTGCCGAAAGGGCCGTGATCCCGTTGAGCGGCGCGCCGACAGTGGCAGGCACCAGGGACGTCAGGCTGTTGCCGTCGCCCAGCCGGCCGTTGTCTCCGAGGCCCCAGCAGCGAGCCGTGCCATCGCCGAGCATGGCGCAGCTGAAGGCGTAGCCACAGGTGACCTCCCACGCGTCGCTTATCCCCTGCACCTGCGCCGGCACGAGGACCGCGTCGGCGATGCCGATCCCGAGGGCGCCGTGGGCGCCGTTCCCCCAGCACCAGGCCGATCCGTTCGTCCGCGCCGCGCAGGTGTGCTCGTTGCCCGCCGACACCGAGACCACGTGCGTCAGGTTCACCACGCCCAACGGCGCGGTCTGCGAGGCGGTGGTGCCGTTGCCGAGCTGCCCCGCGTCGTTGCCGCCCCAGCAGAAGACCGCGGACAGCTCGCCGGCCGCGGCGCAGGTGTGATGAACCGACGCGGTGATGGCTTGGATCCCGGCCAGACCGGCCACCGGCACGGGCACGTCCCCGTCCCAGGGCACCAGGGGCCCGAGCTCGCCGTCGTCGCTGTTTCCCCAGCAGGCGATGGCGTGGTCGGCGCGGACCGCGCAGTAGTGTCGCAGCCCGCCCGACAGGGCCGTCGCGTCCTCCAGGCCGATGGCCGGCACTGGAAGACGTGACTCCACGACCGTTCCGTTTCCCAGCCGCGCACCGCCCCAGCACCACACCGAGCCGTCCGTCCGCAACGCACAGGCGTTCGTCAGCCCTCCGGCGATCGCCCCGGCGTTGTCGATGTACGACACCTCACCCGGGACGTGGTCTTGCCCCCCTATGGGGGGGGTGCCCCGACCGAGCAGGCCTTCGAACCCCATGATGCCGTCACAGCCCCAGCACCACACGGTGCCGCTCGCGTCCACGGCACAGACGTGGACCGCCATCGCGGCCACGTCGACGACATCGCTGATGCCGGCAACCGGGGCGGGCGTCTCGGGTCCGATAGAGTCTCGGCCGAGCCTCCCGCACCAGTTGTACCCCCAGCAGGACACCGCGCCGTCCTCGGCCGCGGCGCAGGCATAGTTCGAGCCCGTCGAGATCTTCCGCAGGGGCCCTGCGACCGGCACCTGGAGCGGCACGGCGCTGTCGGTCCCGGCGTTGCTGCCGAGCTGTCCATCGGTATTGTGCCCCCAGCAGTACCCGTCCCCCAGGTCGTCCACGGCGCAGGTGAAGTCGTCCTGCTGGCTGGCGGACAAGACCACCGCGCCGGTGAGGTCGGAGACGGGCACGGGCAGGGGGCTGTCGGTGGTCGTGCCGTCGCCAAGCTGACCAACGTTGTTGCCTCCCCAACACCACGCGGACCCGTCGGCGACCACCGCGCACGTGTGGTAACGGCCCGCGGCGATGGTCACGGCGGCGGCCAGCCCGGTCACCGTGACCGGCTCGGCGCTGGTCTCGTAGACCCCGTTGCCGAGCTGGCCGCGCTCGTTTCGGCCCCAGCAGCGAACCACGCCGTCCGGACGGATCCCGCAGGTGTGGCCGACGCCTGCAGCCACCGCGATCCAACCGCTACAAAGCGCCGTGTCCACCGTGCAGTCGGCGCGGCACGTGAGGGTCCCGGCGCCGAAGCCGAGCCCTTCGCAGGTGGCGCCGGCGACGTCCTCCCCCTCGCAGGCCTCGTCTGGATCCACCACTCCGTCGCCGCAGTAGGCCGCGCGACAGTCGGTACGGCAGGCGCCCGGAGTCGTGTCCGAGTTGGAGGCACCGTCGTCGCAGACCTCGCCGGAATCGACCACGCCATCTCCGCAGACCGCCTGGCTCTGGTTGTCGTTGTTGTTGTTGTTGTTCTGGTTTTCACCCTGTCCGTCGTCGCCACCGCAGCTCATGGTGACCAAGGCGGCGACGATCGCCAGCCCCTCCCGGGCGCTATCTAGACGCATCGTGATCTCCTCATGTGTCCTTGCTTACCGCAACTATAGGAGAGGTTCACCCGCAGAAGCAACCCCCGCTCCCTGGCGACCTCGTATCACGTTCGGCTGCGGCGCGTGTGGCCGCGGTGTGCACCGGCCCGACTTCCCCCCAAATCCCGCCTCTGGCTCGTCCTCACGCCTTTGGGACGACCGCCGCAACATAGAGCTGCTGAAACACCTCCATGATCGAGCTCACGCAGTCCTGATTCACGTGCCGCCCATCTGGCTGGTAGTGCAGGAGGGGATCACTGCGGGTGATCTCGTAGCTCGGCATGTAGAACACGTCCTCGTGGTCTTCGACGAGCGCTAGCGTTGCCGCGTGCAGCACAGACTTCGAGTACTGGGTCGCGATGTAGGGACCCAAGTGATCGCGGAAGGAGACGGAGAGCGGGACGGGGGAGACCGACAGGAGGATCTTCACCGACGGATTTGCACCCCGGAGGGTCGTAATGGCGTAGTCCAGCGCTTCGATGACGTCCTGGTAGGTCAAGCTGTAGAACTCGTGGCGCTCCGGATCGTAGGTCTCCGGAAAGGGCACCGCGTAGTAGGCCTTGTGATCGTGCCGGTTCCGCCAGACCTCGGTGAGCCCCAGCGCCCAGACGACGACCTCCGCCTGGCGCAACAGCGCGGAGCTGCGATTCCGGTGGGATCGTTGCGCGGTCTGCGCAGCGGGCTCCGTGTCTCCGCGGAAAGCTGGACCGGCGTGGGAGTCTGCCTTGATGTAGGGGTCGAAGTACTTGCCGCCCCGCTTCCAGAAGGGCTCCTGGGGCTCCTCCCACCGGTCCGAATCCACGGAGTACTGCACGATCTGTGCGATGGACTGGGGCGAGTAGACTACGCCCCATTCATGGGGCAGACAGGTGTAGTCGTTTTGTACCAACCAACGATTGAGCTCCTGGGCGAAGCAGCTTCCCATGGTGATGATTTTTGTCTGTCTCGTGATGAACGGGGTCGCGCCGAATCCGCGCACGATCTCCCGCGCCGGGTAGGGGTTGATCCGCTGGTACTCTCCTGTGCTGGCTGCCTCGCGCAACGGCTGTGGGATGCGGTCCCAAGTGGGGCTGACGACCTTGCTCGTGGATCGATTCCGCTCCCGGAGCTCCTCGAGCAGCGCCTGCGGATCCCGGGCGGGATCGCGGCCATGAGACGTCCGTAGAAAGCGTGCATACACGGCTCGCGCGCCGTTGTACAGGTGCAACCGCTTAAGCGCTGAGACGACGGCACTTTTCATCGGAACACACGGTCCTCCCCATCGGGCTCCCGGCGCCAGGGGAACCCATGGGGCGAGTCACGGCACGAACCTCAGGCGTCGCTCAGCGGCCAGGACCACATCGGCCTCTTCGTACGCCAGCTGGGGGGCCTCGTTTCGGCGCCAGAGCTCGGCCTCGTCGGCGTGGTGGGGCAGGGCCGGGTCGTGGTGGTTGCCGCCCGGCAGGGCGTTCCAGGCGCGGGGCCCCTGGGGAGTCATCTCTGCCACCAGCCGCTGGGAGGGACCGCTGGTATAGGCGTAGTCGCTCTCGGTCCAGAGGCTGAAGTTGCAGGCGTCCACCGCATAGGAGTCGCCGTGACGCGGGAATCCGTCAGGGAAGGTGGGGTCGTCCGGCAGGGGAATGGAGAAGATGTCCATCCCAAAGGCCGCCAGGCCGAACATGTCGTTGAATCGCACCGTGTGCACCTTGCCCCAGCGCCAGTCGTCGCTGGAGTCGCCCAGGTTCGCCTCCAGCCACGCCACGGCCCCAAGCACGGCCCGCACGATTCGATCGCCCCGGCTCTCGGACACCCCCGGGGTGGAGATGTCGTCCCAGAGCACCGTGTCCCCCAGGCCGGCGTCGTAGGTGACCAGGCGCGTCGGCTCCAGCACGGCCCACTGCAGGGTGCGCGCGATGTGGCTCGATGGCGGGCTGACGCCGATCCGGTCCGCCTCGTCGCCAAAGGCCAGGGTCGTGAGCCTGGTCACGGTCGTGTTGAAGATCGTCGTGGCCACGCTGTCGGCGATCTCGTCCGCCGCAGGGGTGCCCTCCACCGCGGCCGGCGTGTCGAAGCTGGTCCAGGCGGCGAGCCGATCCCGCACATCGGCGAGGCGCGCCATGCCCGTGGCGCCGGCCTCTGTGACCACTGCGGTCAGGTCCGGGTGGGTGCCCGCCGTGAGCTCCTCCTCGGCCGCCCGGTCCAGGGCCGCCACGAAGGCCGCTGCCAGCCGGGCCCCCAGGGCAGATCGCGCATCGCCCTGGAGGTCGGACATCTCCTCGGGGGTGATCCCGCCCCGGGTCACCAGGTCCCCCATTCGCTGATGAATCCGCGCCTCCCGGTGGCCCAGATCAAAGGCGGTCGAGAGGTAGAACTCGTCGTTGAGCGGGTTGCCGTCCCGAGTGGTGCCCACCGGATCCTGGTTGGCGGTGGCGAGCCAACCCTCGGCCGGGTTCGTGACGTGGGGCAAGTCCGCGTCGGCCAGCCGTCCGGTCCACTCGTACTCTCCGGTGCCCGGGAGCACCATCCCGGGGTGGTACCCGGTCAGGGTCGCCGGGTCGTAGGTCATCGCCCGAGGGTCGCGCACCGGCACGTGGCTCCGGGTGGTCCAGAAGATGTCCCCGGCCGAGTCGACGGCCACGATGTTCTGGGAGCCCACCTCCATGTTCACCATCGCGTCGGCGACGTCCGCCACGGTCTGGGACTTGCCCAAGGCAAAAAAGGTCGCGACCTCGTTTGACGGCGTGAACCCGGTCCACCGCACCGATAGCGCCTCGGTGGGCTGGCGGGTGTCGGGGATGACAAAGCCGTGGTGGGGGATCCACTCGATCTGCAGCTCCACGGGGGTTGCGCCGAAGACCTCGACCGACTCGATGATGGTGTCGATGGGCACCTGCTGGCCGTCTTTGAGCACCGTGTCCGGGTTCCCACCCGTGCCCGGCGTGATGGTCTCCAGGTACACATCGGTCACGTCGAAGTTGGTGACCGTGGCCCCCCATGAGACGTGGCGGTTGAAGCCGAGGGTGATCCCGGGCGTGCCCGCAAAGGAAACCCCCATGGTGTCCCACTCACCGCCGGCCCGAGCCGTGTTGAGGTGGTTCATCCACCACACCGGCGGAGACGACAGCGACAGGTGGGGGTCGTTCGACATGATCGGGTAGCCCGAGGCGGTGTGGGCACCCGACACAATCCAGTTGTTGGAGCCCCGGTCATCCTTGGCCACGAGGTCCCGTAGCCCCTTGAGGGACTCCAGGAGCGGCCGGGCCTGGGCCAGGATCTGCCGGGAAGGGAGTCGGCGCGGGTGCGCACCAGGACCTGGCAGGCCGGGTGGTGCGCCGATCCCCGGCGGCAGCACGCCGATGCTGAAATACCCCTCCTGGGTGAAGGCGTTCGTGGCCGGGGCAAAGTGCCAAAAATCGTGGAACATCCCCGCCCGCGCCGCGATGGCCGGATCCGGATCTCCCGCCCCGAAGGCGCCCTCGGTGGACACGAAGGCGTCCGTCCACTCCACATCGTCCCAGCCCGAAAAGGACAGCAGGTACGTCTGGTACCGAGCCAGCGCCTCGGTGTCCACCCCGGTCCAATCGGTCAGGATGCTCCCGGGCAGAATCGTGGGCAGCACGCCGGGCAGGTCCGACTCGCCACTACGCAGCTGGTCGATGTACACGTTCACGCCCTCGGAGAAGGCGTCCAGGGCCAGCTTCACCGGGTCGTCCGCGGCCCGGGAGTCGTACATCGCCTGGGCCTGGCGATGCAGACCCAGACGCCGCACCGCCATGTCGTTGTCCACCAGGCTCGGTATGAGGTGCCCCGCCGCGGCCGCCATCCGCCCCTCGATGGACCGGCGGAGAAACTCCAGCTGCGCCATCCGGTCCTTGGCCATCAGGTACCCCTGCACCCGCAAGGCGTCGGCAATGTTCGTCGCATAGATGTGCGGGATCCCCCGGTTGTCCACCACCACGTCCACCGCGGTCTGAAGGACGGGCATGGTCAGCTCCTCGTCCACAGGCAGATCCTCGATTCGCGGCCCGCTGTCACCAGCGTCCAGCCCCGAAGCGTCCGCCGTCCCGGCGTCTGGTACGCCCCCATCGTCGTCCCCGCAGCCAGCGCTCAGCAGAGCCAAGCACATCGTGATGACACAGAACCGTTGCATGTTGGAACTCCCTCCGGCTAGAAAATCGTCCCAGGGCAGTATTCGCCCATCAACCGGCTGGATGTCAATCGCCGAGAAAGCGTGGGGTGTGATGCTACCCCTTGGTGAATTCCCGTTTCCGGGTGCTGCGGATCGATTTGGTGGCAGTAACGAACGCTGTGCCTCAATGGAGCTTCATTGCCGAGGGGGAAGACGATCACACCCGAGGGCGTGGGGGGTGATCGCCGGGGGTGCGGAACGCCGCGGTCGGCTGGGCCGCGGCGCGAGAAGCTCCTACTCTTGAATCTCTGCTCGCATTTTTGCGAGTCCCATGTGGGCTGCGTTGATGAACGGGTGAACCGTGGGCGCCGCGGTGAGAAGCGGATGGGTGGCGATCTGCATCATGTCAATTTCCCGCACGGTCACGCTCTTTTGGATCGCGAGCGCTATCACGTTGATGAGCTCACCCACCGCCGCGCATCCATAGACCTGGCCGCCCAGGACAATCCCCGATCTGGGCGAAAAGCAGAGCTTCACCATGCACTCACACGCATCTGGGAGGGTGATCGGATGACGATCGTAGGAGACAACCGATGACGAGATGGCTCGGAAGCCCTCCTTCTGTCCGACCCGGCAGATCATTCCTGCGCTGGCAAACGAAACGTCGCCGAGCCTTGTCGAAAAGGCGGCAAGCGTTCCCTGCACTTGATTCAGCACTCGGATCCCGTAGAGGTTCGCACCAGCGTTTCTCGCTTCGGACGTCGCAGTGGACGCAAGCCACACGGGAACCTCCCTCCTGGTGAAGAAGTCTCGCTTGAGGGCACAGTCGCCCACCGCAAACACTCCTGCGACATTGGTTTGCATGTAGTCATCGACCCAGATCGATCCCTTGTCGGTGATCCGCAAACCGGCGCTTTCCGCCAGCTCAACAGAGGGCCTCGCGCCGATGCTGACCAACACGAAATCGGCGGCAAGTGTCTCTCCTCCTTCCAGGCTCACAGATTCCACGCAGGACCCGCCGTTGATGGAGGCGACGCTGCTGCTGGTGTGTATGTGGACGCCTTGTCCCGCCAGCACCTCCTCCACCTTGTCGCAAAGCTCGTCGTCAAACGCCGAGAACAGCAGCTTCGGCGTCATCTCGACCAGATGAACCTCCAGGCCTTCCATCTTGGACAGCTCATCGGCGAACTCGGCGCCGATGAACCCCCCGCCCACGATGACCAGCTTTTGGACCCTGGTCAGCCTCTCTCGCAGCTCGATGATGGAAGACATGCTCTTGGTGATCGTGGCGACGCCCTCCTTTTCGATGCCTGGGATCGGAGGCAGAACGGCATTCGTCCCGGTCGCCAACACGAGCCGCTCGTAATCAACGGTGTCACCGGATTGGATCAACACGTTGCGTGCACCCAGGTCGAGCGCGGCCACCCTGCCGACCATGACCTCGATGCCGGCCTTTTTGAGGGGTTGATCGCCCATCGCATTTTGGTACGGATCCGGCATCGTCTTGATCATGTAGGGAATGGCGCAGGGAATGACGCCATCCCCGATGTCCTTGATGACCAACACGGACTTGTCCGGGTACACGTTCTTGACCGTTAGCGCGGTAATCATACCGGCAGGTCCTCCACCAACGACGACGACGTTGAATTTCATGGTACGGTCCTTTCTGTTCATTCTCCTACTAGACTGTAGGAGAATGAAACAAAGGGTCCCATCCAGCGAACCTCGAAACCTGCATGGACACATGTGCCGGATGCGTATGGCTGAATCCGCTATGCGTCGCGTGGCATGTGATGCCATGCGCAATTGAGGGAGCACTCACCTCGCCCGAGCCACGTGACAAGGCCCAGGTAGGCCGCCTCTGGCGAAGGACCTCCACCGGGCCGTACAGCAAGGACGTTGCATGGAAACCATTAGCGACGACGCCGCCCGGCGCTCATGATCCATCCCGCCCGCAGGCCAACACTAGACCAGTCGGCTCACTCGTAGCAGACGCCGCCACTGACATCCGGAACGCAGGTGGTGTCGGGCGGGCAGTAGCTGTCCGTACCGCAGCGGTGCTTGCAAAGGCCCTGAGCGACGTCGCAGACGAAGCTATTGCTGTCGTCGCAGTTCCACCCGGTGTCGTTGCACCCGAAGTGGCAGAGCCCGTCTACGTGGCAGGTGTACAGTTCCGAGTTGTGGAAATGTTCTCCCCATGTGCCGCAGCCGCAGTCTTGACCCGTGCAGTCCGGGATCGGACAGGGCCGCAGGCACATGCCGTCGGCCGAGCAGCGCTGCCCCGGGGGACAGGTGCCAGCCGTGCTGCACAGCGCGCCATCGTAGTAGTCTATCTCGCCACAGGCAGCCAGCGCTCCGATCATCCCAGCGACAGCCGCACACAAGAACACCGCGTGCCAGCGCATGTCAAAACCTCCCGTGTAGCGTCACGCCGCCGCCGCCCGGTCCCACCAGGGGCGTCACCGACAGGGGCCGCTCCACCGCGCCCACGGCCCGGCTGCGTTGACCACGGCCCACCGCGTAGAGGATGCCCCCCGCCACCAGCAGGGCAGCCCCGCTGATGGTGAGGCCCAGGGCGCAGTTGAACGAGGTCGTCTTGTCCCGCACAACATTGTCCATTTTCACGGTCCAGGGACCGATTTCGCTGCCCCAATCATCGAGATCTCTGTTCGCTTCCTGCATCTTGAACACGAACACGGTCGACAGGATGACCACCACGGCGCCGGTGACCATGGTGGCGGTGCCGGTGGCGCGCAGGGCACGGCCCCGCTTTTGGGCCACGGCCAGGTCGCGGCGGTACCTGAGGCGATCGGCGATCTTCGACCTCCGGGCACGCGCCGCGATGTCGGCCGCCAGGCGCTTGAGTCGCCTGGCCTCGGCCAGCCGCGTCCGGATCCGGGCCTTGGCCGCGGCTTCAGCGCGGCGCTTGGCCGCCTCGATCTCGACCAGGCGCCGCCGCGCGGCCTTGGCCGCGGCCTCGGCGCGTCGCCTGGCCACCTCGGCCCGCTCCAACCGGAGCTTGAGTTGGAGCGCCGCGATGTGGTTGCGCGCCTCCTCGGCGATGCTCCCCCCGGTGACCACCGCGAGGTAGCGCTGGTAGGCGACGACGGCCTGGGCCTTGTCACCCTTGAGACGGTAGGCCTGCCCGATGTTGAACAGCAGCAGTGGTCGCGGCGTCAGACGGTAGGCCTTGCGGTACTCCTTGATGGCGAGGGCATAGTTTCCGGCATCGTGGTGGGCCCGGCCCTGCTTGAAGAAGGCCTTGGCCGCGGCGAGGACCTTGGCCGAAGGCCGGCGGGGCGTCTTCCGGCGCGCCTGGGCCGGGACGGCGCCAACCACCAGGGCCACCAATTGAACACACAGGACTAGTCGCACCACGGATGCACCTCTTGATCACTTGCCAAAGGGATCGGCCACACCATCACGGATGGGGCGCATGCCAGGAGGTCGTCTCGGAGCGGGCCGGGTCATCGGCGGGGCCCGCTGCGGGACCGGGCGCGCCCGGTCCGGCCGGCGCGCCCGGTCCGGCCGGCGCGCCCGCGCCAGTGGCTTGAGTCGAACGCGCACCGTGGTGTCCCGATCCGCTGCGAGGACCACGCGCCGAGGCTGATGCCTCGGCAACTTGACGAGAAACACGGCGTGGCCCTTCGAGGGTGCCGCCTCCTTCACGTACGGCGTCCGCCCGACCAGCAGCCCGTCGGCCGCGCGATACACCTCGGCGCCAGCGGGCTCGGACTCCACGCGGAGGCGCACCGTGGGGCGCACCCGCGGCCGCGGTGTCGCCCGGGCAAGGGCGGCATCCGGACCAGCGGCCGTGTGGGTCGCAGACGACCGCGTCATGGCGGCGGCCCCGTCGTCGCTGCGCTCTCGCGCCGGGGTCTCCGCGGCCTCGAAGGGCCGCAACACCAAAAACACCACCGCGACCGCCACTGCCACCACCAGGGCACCCAGACCCAGGAACAGCCCCTTTCCGCGCCGTGGTCTGGGTGGCACCTCGCCGGCCAGGGTCGTGTTGGTCGTCGGCGCTCCGTCGGCGGCGACCGGCGCGTTGTTCCCCTGGGCAGGCGTGGGCAGCGGTGCTCCCGTCACCAGCAGGTCCAACGTGTCGCACACGCTCGCCATGGTCTGCGGTCGGGCCTTGACGTCCTTGGCAAGCATCTCGAGGATCAGTCCCTCCAGCGGCGGCGACAGGGAGGGATCCAGCGCGCTGGGCAGCAGGGGCGGCTCTGTGATGTGAGCGGCGATGAGCTCGCCGAGCCCCTCCCTGACAAAGGGCGGCTGGCCACAGGCCAGCTCGTACAGAACGCAACCCAGCGAGTACACGTCGCTGCGCCGATCCACCTCGCCCGCGCCACGGCACTGCTCTGGGGACATGTAGGTGGGCGTGCCCATGACCACACCGGTGCGGGTCTTGGCTCCAGTGGTCGGGATCGCGTCGCCGGTGAGCTTGGCGATGCCAAAGTCCAGCACCTTCACCCGCAAGCCATGGGTCTGCTCCGGGTCGGGCATCAGAAACACGTTGTCGGGCTTGATGTCGCGGTGCACGATGCCCCGCTCGTGGGCCGCGTGGACCGCGCTGGCGATCTGGCGGCCGATGGCCCAGACCAGGGGCAACGCCACCGCGCCCTCGCGTGCCATGAGTCGGGCCAGCGTCTCCCCTTCGAGGAACTCCATCACCAGGTAGGCGCTGCCGTCGGGCAGATACCCGAAGTCGAGCACCTCCACCAGGCCGGGGTGCCGGATGGTGGCGGTGGACCGCGCCTCGTTGAAAAAGCGGCTGACCAGCTCCGCGTTGTTCGACAGCTCGGGCAGGAGCACCTTCACTGCCACCTTGCGCCCGATGAGCACGTGCTCAGCCAGGTACACCGCACCCATACCTCCCGCACCGAGCTTGGAAGAAACACGGTAATTCCCGATTGTTGTGCCAATCACATTTCGATCATATCTCGTGTACAATTGCAGTCAAGGTGAATTCGTTGATATCCAGCGCATTGCCAGGGTCCACCGGCCGGCCTCCGAGACCAGGCATGTTGCTCACGACGGACAACGACCATGGCGAGGCCTCGCACAAGAACACCGCGTCCTCGGGCGTGACCCCCCCACCCCGCCCTCATCGACTCGCTTGGCTGTGAAGCGTCGCGACACACGTAGCTACTTGTCGGCTCGACTGTTTTCCACCATGATTGTTTTTTTAGAGAAAGCGCGGGTCGGCCGGCCGCAAGTCGCTCACCACGAGACCTGGCAGGCGCCGAGCCCCGATGAAGCGCATTCGCGCCGACGTCAGACCCGATGAGCCCTGTGGTTTTTGCATTCGTGCTGGTCCTCGTCCGGCTCGCGCCCGGCCTCGGGGGCGAACTGACCGATCTCACGAGCGAGAAGTGACGACATGACCGACGAACGAGCGATCCTGGAAAAGACCCTGGAGTTTCATGGGCACAAGTGCTGGGCCAGCACCGCCGGCGTCCGGGCCGGTCTGGCCGCGCTGCGAACGCTGGATGTAAAACGGACCGGCTCTTCGAGCGAGCTCCACTGCGTCGTGGAGATCGGCGAGAACCACGGTGCTCAGTGCTTTCTCGACGGCGTCTCCTACGTGACGGGCTGCACCTTGGGGAAGCACAACCTGGAGAAGGCGGGTTGGGGCAAGCTGGCCCTCACGCTGATCGACAAACAGCGCGAGCGGTCGGTGCGCGTGACCTACTGGCCCACGCACCACAAGCGCATCGCCGGTTCGGCCTTCATGCGCAAGCGCGGCCAGGGGATCCCGCCCACCGAGATCCCGGAGGAGGAGGCCTGGGCCATGGTGGACATCGTCTGGGATGCGCCCGAGGACGAAATCTTGCGCATCTCAGCGGTGCGGGAGCATCCCTACCGTGACTTCGGTGAGGTGATGGGGCTCGTGCCCTGCGCCGAGTGCGGCGAGCTGGTCGCCAAGGCCTACCTGAGGGTCGTGGGGGAGCGTCACGTGTGCGTCCCCTGCTCGGGGTATGACGTCTGATGTCGCACCAACACCCTTGCAGTGGCTTCCCCTCGGGCCAGAAGCCGGGCATCGTGCTGGCGGACAGTCCACCTGGGCTCATCCGTGGCCGAAAGAGGGAGACGTTTCATGGATGGCCAGCGTGACGAGGCTCATCGAGTTGCTGGTGTCTTCCATGGGGCTCCTCCAACGGTGGTTCCCTAGCCGTCCCCGCGTCCCGCTACGTTGTCCTCTCCGTCCTCTACTGCAGCTCGAAGGCGCCCACGTCGGGCGTGGCGTCCCGCGGCAGGCCGCGTTGGTCCGCGGCCGGGGCGTTGTCCGTGGCGCCGGCGTCGAGGGCCGGGCTGCCCGTGGGCAGCGCCATGGTCAGGGTGGGGCCGCCGTTGTCGGCCAGGTCCAGAACCTGGGGATCGGCGCGCACGGCGTTTTCGCTCACCAGGGCGTCGGAGTTGGAGTCGATGACCAGGTCCTCCGACAGGTACTGCAGGTTGCCCCCCAGGTCCCGGTCCGCCGCGCGGTTGATCTGGAACTTGGCCCATCCGCCGTCCCGGTCCGAGGTGTTCTGGTAGAACAGGCAGCTCTGCATCCCGATGTCGCAGTCCCCGCACATCTGGATCCCTCCTCCGTGGAACTCGGCCCAGTTGCGCGCGATGGTGCAGTGGATGAAATCCGCCAGCCCCCGGGAGATGGCCACCGCGCCGCCCATGCCCGTGTCGTTGGCAAAGCAGGCGTTGTCGGCAAAGGTGGTGTTGGTGACCGTGAGGGCGCCCTCGTGGGTCCAGTACCACACGGCGCCGCTCTCCAGATAGCCGGTGACGCCGTTCTGGGTCACCGCGTCCAGGGAGATGGCGCCGCCGTGGCCCTCCAGGCTCCCGCTGGGGCCGGTGCCATTGGTGCGGTTGTCGAAAAAGGACGTGGACACGATTCGGAAGCTCGATCCCAGCCCGCCCACGGCGCCGCCATTGGAGCCGATGTTGCCCGTGAACACCGAGCCGCTGATGGTGATGTCCGGCATGGCGAAGCCGTAGAGGGCGCCGCCGCGCAGGTCCCCGGGGCCCTCGGAATTGATCTCGTTGTTGATGAACTCGGTGTCGATGACCGTCAGGGATCCTGTGCCGATCTCGTCGCCTGCCTTGCCGATGGCCAGCACCGCCGCGCCCGACCGCCGCTCAGACAAACGAACTTGCCACAACAGGCGGCTACGGCTCGGCGGGGATCAGGTACTGGTCGAGCTTGACGCGCTCGTAGGCGATGAGGACCAGCTGATCCACCTCGGTCAGCTCCGTGTCCCGGCCGGGGTTCTCTCCGCTTCGCGGGTTGAGCACGAAGTCCTGGTGGGACTTGATGCCCAGTCCCGCGTCCGCCGAGCAGCGGGTCATGGCCTTGGTGCCTGTGGGCTGGGGCGGCAGGAAGCTGTTCTGGATGAAGCCGATGAACTGGAAGGGCGCCTTGGCCATGATGGCCCGCCGCACCACCTCCCGGTAGGAGGTGCCCGCCAACGCCTTGGGCAGCTTCATGATGTAGATGTTGTTCGTGCCGGGCCTGTTGACCAGCACCGACTCGAAGATGTTCTTCACCCCGGGGGTGATGCAGCTCTGGGCGATGAGGCGCTCGGCGATCTCCCCCACGCACACCACCTCGTTGACCTCCGTGGCCCGCAGGTGCTCACGGTTCACCGAGGAGATCAGCTCCATCACCGTGTGCACGTCGGGGTTCTGCTGCTCCAGGGCCATGGCCACCAGGGTGGACCGGGCATCGGCGAGGTCCCCCTGCCGCGGGTCGGCGAGGATGATCGCCGCCCGGGCGGTACGGATGGAGGCCGCCAGGAGGCTCTCCTGGTTCGCCGGCCCGCCCTCCCGGACCAGCACGAAGAAGTGGTCCTGGGTGTAGCCGTTGTGCCGCTGGGGATGCCACTCGGGGTTCTGCCGCCACAGGGCGACGTCCTGGACGAGCAGCACCACGTCCGGCTTGTCCAACACCGCCGCGGCGTGCAGCTCGCCGACGATGCGGCGCACCTGCTCGGAGCAGTTGCAGATGACAACGTGGTTCTCTAGCTCCGCTGGAGGATCTTTCCACTCCATAGGTCCTCCTGGTTTACCTCGATGAGGGACGGCCGCTCGAAGGCCAGCACGATGAGCCGGTCGGTCTCGCTCAGGACCAGCTCCTCCTCGCTCACCTGGCACTGCTCCACGTCGGGGTTGACCAGAAACTCGGTGTGGGGTCGCTCCGGCGGTGACCGGTCGACGCCCACGAGGGTGATGTCCTCGTCGTCCATCTCGAGGAAGTAAAGCTGCGCCGACCGGTAGTGCTGGCCCACCAGCTCCGGCGGCACGCCGATGGTGTAGAACTCGTTGGTGTCGTCCGAGAAGGTCATCAGCCGGTCGTAGATCTCGGTGACGCCCGGGTTGCGGGCGGCCTGGCTGATGAGGATCTCCCCGTAACGCTTCGACAGGATGAACTCGATGCCGCAGTCCTGCAGGGCGCGCACGTCTCCGAAGGAGTCCGGGTCCCGCAACTCGACGACCATGGGGATCCTGTGGCCGCAGACCACGGCGATGGTCTCCATGAGGGTGCGATCGTCCACCATGTGCGCCGGGGTCTTTGCGCTCTCATCCTCCGAGGCCAGGACCACCACCCGCACCGCCTTTGTGAGCTGCGCCTGGTCGAGGACCTCCACCCGCACCGGGTCCCCAGACAGGGCAAAGACGCGCTGGTACACCTTCTTGTCGGTGACCATCACGTCCTCGGCCTCGGGGCTGACCAACAGGATGTAGTTCTTGCCGTGGGTGGCCGCGTGGATCTCCTTGATCACCGCGTCCAGGTGGGCGTTCTGCCCCAGGATCACGAAGTGGCGCTCCAGCTTGCCCTCGGGCGGCATGATGGCCACCTTGCCCACGCGCTGGGCCTTCTTGACCAGGATGGCGACGATCTCACCGGTGAGCATACCGACGATGCAGATGCCCGCGATGAGCATCACCGTGACCTCGATGCGGCCCAGCAGCGACAGGGGCTCCTTGTCCTCGATGCCCGAGATGAGCACGATCAGGATGTGCCAGTAGGACTTCCAGTACTCTTGGAAGGGCCCCTTGTCCACCAGGGCGGACTCGGTGACGTACAAAAGGTTCGACCCGATGATCCAGGCCACACCCACCCAGACAAAGAGCCGGCCCAGCTCCTTGAGGCGGTACTGGTAGTTCGCCGCGGAGAACCAGATGCGGAACTGCACCACCCCGTGGTAGATGAGAAACCCGTAGCGCAGAAACTTCAGCAGACGCAAGAGCCGCAGGAGGCGCAGAAGCCGCAGGAGGCGGATCCCGCGGATCATCCGCAGCATCAAAAGCTCGTTGGAGAGCATCAGGATGGTGGGCAGGATCGCCACCAGGTCGATGACCGCATAGAAGGTGAATGGGTACCTGAGCCGACTCTGGGCCGCGTACCAGCGACACAGGTACTCCACGATGAAGATGGACGTGAAGATCAGCTCCATCTTCCAAAACAGCTCCTCGTGGTGCGGGTAGACGTGCTCCAGGGGGATCAGGGCGCAGGAGGCCAGGATGCACACGAGCACGAAGAGGTCCACGACGAGGCTGAGCTTGGAGCTCTCCGGCCCGCCCTCGTAGGGCTCCATGATCTCGCGAAGAACGAGCACGAAGGGCTTGCGGTGGGTCTTCTTTTTCTTCAAGGCACTCCCAGCAGACAGGATCAGCGGAGACTCAGAATCAGGGATTCGCCGCCGGGAACGTCTTCACCGGTGCAGGTCCCTCACGGCGCATGGCCGGCCGCGTGGGCGGCGGCGTGGCCTTGCGCCGGGGCGACTTGGCACCCGGGGGCGGCGGAGGCGGCGTGACCGGGCGCGTCGGGGCCCTAGCGGCGCGCGGGTCCTCGGCGGGCGGCGAAGGCGGCGGCACCGCCTTGGGCCTAGTCAACGGCGGCTTGCCCCCGCCGAAGCGCCAGCCCACGTGCATGGCGAACAGGTGCACGATCTTGTTCTTGACGTCGCCGTTCATGGAGAATGGCGCGTCGGGGTAGCTCGTCTGGCAGTCCGTGTCGCCCACCTCGCAGATCTTCGGCACGATCTTCGAGTTTCGGATGATGCGGTCGAAGTACCGCAGCATGATGTAGCCGCCGCCGATCTCCAGCCCGAACTTGAACACGTAGGAGACCCCCAGGGACCAGCCGATCTTGTCGGCGTCGGGGGACAGGAGGGTGTAGGTCTCGGCCGGGTAGGGCGACTCGTCGTAGATGACGCCGCTGCGGATCTCCAGCCCCTTGGCCCAGCGCGGTGAGTACTGCACGCCCAGGGCGAAGGACCAGCTGTCGGTGGAGTTCTTGGGCTCGGCGGTGCCACCCACGGTGGTGCCGGTGGCCAGCGTCAGCGGCTCGGGGAAGTCGATGCGGATCTCCTTGTACACCGAGTACTGCTGCCAGAACACGTCGAACCCGATGTCCCACTCGCGGGTGACCTCCCAGTTGAGGCCGAACCGTACGAGCATGGGGAACTTGAAGTCCGCCTCGGCCTTGCACCGGACGTGCCCGTCGTCCATGGAGGAGCCCGGGGCACGGCTGCAGCCGTCGTTCTCGGCGATGGTGGCCCAGATGGCGGGCTGGAACAGGGACATCTTGTCCTTGAACCGGAAATTCGTCTGACTCGAATAGCTGAAGCCCAGCCGCAACCCCTTGAGGGCACGCACCTTGGGGAGGGTCTTGCCCACATGCCAGATGACCCCGAAGTTGAAGGCCCACGACCAGGTGTTGGCTTCGAGCCGCACGCGCCCCTCGCCGTTCCAGAACAGGGCCGCGCCGCCGTCGGGGCCCCCCACCCACAGGGACCGGTCCAGGGTGATGGCCGCCCGCACCGCCGAGACGCCCAGGCCGATGGAGATGGCCGGGTGGGGCTCGAAGGAGGCCGTGGGGTTGATGTAGATGGTGTTGATCGTGCCCAGCATGGCGTGGAACCGCTGGGGAGCCCCGCTGCAGTCTGTGGGAGCGCCGTTTTCGTCGCGCTCGCAGTCCGGAAAGGAGCCCGTGGCGTTGTGGGGCGAGTAGACCGCCAGGCCGAAGTTCCACCGCTTGAGCCCGAACCTTCCCGACATGCCCATGTAGGGCAGGATGCCGAAGCCCCGGGGCAGGTTGCCGTACCGGGTGGTCTCCACGGTGGGCTCGTAGCGGATGTTCCCGCTGGCGTCGGTGGCGCAGCCGACGGGGCTGGCCAGGGAACAGCGACTGTAGGCGCTGTAGGACAGGATGCCCGTGCCGCTGAGGTCGATCTGGTAGGGGCCCAGCAAGCTCAGCCCCGCGGGGTTGTGGTAGGCGGCGGAGGTGTCGTCGGGCTTGGCAACGAAGGCGAGCTTCGTCGAGGCGCGACCGCCGATGAGCGGGATGGTGAACCCGCCGGCCCAGGCCTCGCGGACCGGAAGAACAGAGGCCACCATGAGCAGCGCCAGGGCCAGCCCGACCAGTCGTCGCACGGAGTACATCAGGGGCTCCTTCGCATCTGGATACGTAGGGCATAGTACCGAAGATCATCGGGTAGGTCACCCGGAGAAAATACCGGCACCAGCAGGAGCCCTCAGGGGCGCGAAGCCTGAGATCGGAGGCCGAGTCATGGACGGAGAAAGGTCTGGAGTGAGGTCACCGACGGCGGCGGATCCAGGCGAGCAACCCCGCCAGGACCAGGACCAACGGCACCCCCGCGGGGGCGGTGTCGGGCGCCGCGGCGCAGCCCGACAGGTCGTAGCCGCTGGGGGCGACGAGGATTCGCACCGGGGCCGGGCCGCCCGCGCAGTAGTACTCCGTGGACGTGGGATCCTCCAGGTCCGTGGCCACACAGTCGGTGCCCCAGGGACAGGGATCGAAGTTGTCGCAGGGCCGGGAGCAGACCGACATGCCCATGGCGTCCTCGGCGCACAGACCGGTCATGCAGTCGGCGCCGCTTGCGCAGACCTCTCCCACTGCGCCGAGCCCCTCGGTGCACTCGGCCAGGGCGCCGCAGTTGGCCTCGACGCTCACGTCGATGGGCTCGGAGGTGAAGGTGTTGCCGTGGGCGTCCTCCCCGATGGCCCAGAGCTGATGATCGCCCTCGGTCAGGTCGCTGACCTGGAAGGCGAACTCCGGCAGGGTCTCCTTGCGGATGGAGGCCCCGTCCACGAAGAACTCCACCGAGTACAGCACCACGTTGTCGGTGCCGTGCACCAGGGCCTGGAAGGCGTTGGGCACGATGGCCTCATGGCCCGGCTTGTAGATCTCCACCCAGGGCGGGGTGGTGTCGGCGCGCTCGCCGATGTGCTCCTTGAGCACCTCGAAGCTGTCTTGGTAGTTGGTGCCGTCGCAGGCCTGGCCGTCGGGCACCGTGCCCGAGCCCCAGTAGACCTCCCCCATGGACGCAGAGGGATTCATGATGGCTTCGGTGTTGGCGACGTGCGCCAGGCCAAAGGCGTGGCCCGCCTCGTGCACGATGGTCTGCACGAGCATCTGCATGGAGTTGTTGTCCTCGGAGAAGACGAACGACACGTTCCGCTCGTACTTGTCGCAGTCAAAGGGCGAGATGCCCAGGACGCCGGTGGGCTGGCCGAGATCCCCGGGGGCACCCCCAACCACCATCATGCCGTAGTCCGACCCCGCCGCGGGCTGGACGGTGACCACCTCCAGGTCGTTGTGGGCATAGAAGTACTGCACCCAGCGCCGGATGGCGTCGATCACCTTCTCCCGGGTGTCGATGGTACCCCGGGTGTAGGCGGTGTGGTCGAACTCCGGGATCACCGACTCGCTCCACGGGATGAAGCTGGTGAACTCGTCGGGGTTGTCTTGGCCAACCTTGATGGTGGCCCCGCCGAAGTGCAGATAGAGCCGGTGTGTCTCGCCGATCTTGGGCCGGATGATCTCATGGGGCAGCTTGTGGGTGCCGTCGGGGTTGAGGGCGTAGGGCTGTGGCTCAGGGATCACCATGATGCAGGTGCCCGCGGGGGTCTGGTGCACGATCTGGTATCCGCCCATGGGGTGCCCCACCCGCGGCCCGGTCACCGGCATTGGCACGGGCACAGGCGCGGGATCGCTCACGAACTGAACAACCGGGGGCGACCCGGGCTTCGGCATGTCCGACTGGTTGCAGCCTGGCCCCACCAGGGCAACCAGGCCCAAAACAGAGGCAAATCGCGTCGTGAGGGGGGGTCGTGTCATGCCTATCACCTATAGACCTGGAAATGTCTGCATCACATCTTAATACCCCCAATGGTCCACGTCTAGTGCCCTGAACAGAGACAGGGTCCACTCGTCGCGAGGGAATCTCGCTCGCTGGCAAGACTCGAGGAGCGCGAATACTATGATGTATTCAACCGACGAGCAACGCAGCCAGCGGGCGAGAGGGCCCGCGAATGCTGTGCGTCGTTTCTGTTACAGGGCCCTAGTCCTGACCCTGGGATATGCCCTACTGCAGCTTCACGAGGCGATAGACCATCGCCTTGGACCAACCTCCCTTTGCCGGCCAGGGCTGGACCACGAGGCGGCCGGCCCGGCCGCCGACAGGGGCGAGGGTGGCCTTGTGGCCTCCGGGCACGTAGATGGACATGCCTGCCTCGGCGGGGAGCTTGATGCCCTGGACCGTCACGAAGAAGGCGCCGTCGGTCACCAGTAAGGCGTGGTCCATGGCCCTGGCGTCGGGGTTGAGCAGGGCCGTGCGTTTCGCGGGCACCGTAACCACCTGGGGCACGGGCAGCACGGCTCCACGCAGGGTGAGATCTCCCGGGCCGGACGCTGTCAGAGAGCGGAGGGCCAGGGGCGAGCCGGACACCGGCTTTGCCCCGGCCTGCCAGGCGCTGCCCGCCGCGGGCTTGCCCGTCAAAAAGAGCGTCTCGGGCCCGGCCGGTAGAAAGAAGACGACCACCGCGCACATGCCCGTGCCCGCGGGCCGGAGGCCGTGGGCCACCTTTGCCGCGATGGCGGCGCTGTCCCCGGCCCGCAGCACCGCCGGCGCGGTGCCGCCGGTGACCGTGAGGGCGCCCTCGAGCACGTACAGTCCCAGGGGCACCGCGTGGCGGACAGCGGGCAGGTTCGAGCCCGGCGCGAAGCGTAGCACCGCCGCCGAGACCCGGCTGCCCGAGACGCTCCCCGGATGGAGCAGCACCTTGGCCATGAACCCCTTGCCGAGCTTGGCCCTGGCCAGCACGTCGTCCATGCGCACGGTGAGCTTGGTCCGCGGCTGGGTGAAGCGCAGCTTGAGCGGCAGCCGCAGGTCCGCGTCGCCGGCCGGAAAGACGAAGCTCCTGACCACGTGGCTCACGCAGGTGGCCAGGAGCCGGCTGCCCGAGGTGTTCTGCAGGATCTTCACGTGGGTGACCACTCCCTGGGGCCGCACGAGCAGCTCCACCGCCACCCGCCCGCCGACCCGGTACTCCTCGGCCATGGCCAGCTCGTGGCACCGCCGCAGCCGCCGGCGATACTGGACCAGGTTTCGGGCCAGGGCCGCCTTGACGCGGTCCACCGGCGCGTCGGGGTTGACGTTGCGCTGGTTGGCGTTGCCCGTGGTCCGTCCCGGCGGCGGCCCCGGACAGGCCACGACCAGACCACTGAGCGCGACCAGCGTTCCGACCGCGGTTCGACTTTGCATGGGAGGTCCTCCGGGCGCAGTGTACGACCCGCGAGCACAAAGACCAAGAGCCGAGGTCCAGCGCGATCGTCATGGCCCCTGGGGAACCATGCGGGTCACAAATTTGCCCGTTGGCGCTGGTCTTGATAGATCTCGATCATCGGGAATGTGCGCATTCTCCGAGCGGTATCAGATCCATGGAGCCCACTTTGAAGGCACGGTACTACATCATGTTGCTGGTCGGCTCGGCCCTGGTGTCCTTCGGCACTGCGGTGCTGGTGGTGGGCCCGCCGTCCGGGATGATGGCCACCCCCTCGGTCGAGGCCCGGGCCTCGACCAAGGCACGACGGCTCGGGCGACCATCGGGCCCCGGGAGGACCGCCGGAGCGATCCTCAAGCCGTCAGCCCCGCACAGGCCGGTGGTGGTCAACGGCGTATTCCACGCCGACCGGGTGGTGCCCTACTTTTCTCGGGGCGTCGCGGCCCAGGCCCGGGCCCAGCTCTTCCGGAGCGATCTGACCGGCGCCACCAGGTCCCTGCGCCAGGCGCTCAAGGCCAGACCCGCTCACGCCGAGCGGCTCCGCTTCGTCCTGGCGCACACCCTCATGCGCCGACGCCACTATGCAGAGGCCATGACGCTCTTTCTCGGGCTGCGGGTCACCTACCCTGCCCTGGGCCATGAGGCCACCTACTTCGCGGCCCGCTGCGCCTACCATCACCACCAGACCCTCCTCGCCCAGGGACTGGCGTCCCAGGTCAAGGGTCCGGGACCCTTCACCGCCCGGGCCCGTTTGCTTCAGGGTGACACCCTGCGCGCCACGAAACAGTGGCGCCAGGCGGCGCAGGTCTACGAGGCCTTTCTCAAGACCTACCGGTCTGCCCCGGGCGAGGCCGAGGCGCGCCTGCGTCTGGCCCAGACCCTCGCCCGGATCCCCAACACTCCCCCGGCCCGGATCGTAGGGCTGCTGCACCGGGTGGACACCCTGGCCCCCCACAACGTGTGGGGCAAGCGGGCGCGGGCGCTCCTGCCGCAGATCCTCGGGCGGGTGCGCACCAGACGGATGCGCAAGCGCCTGGCCCGCAGGACCTGCGCCACCTGGCTCCAGCGATCCGAAGCCCTGAGCCGGGCCCGGCGGATCGGGGAGGCGGCTCGAAACCTCGTCCGGGCCCGCCGGGTGGGGCATTGTGGGCACGCGGCCCTGTGTCGCGCCGCCACGGCCCTGGGACGCATCCAGGCCAAGAAGAAGAAACACCGCCTGGCGGCCCTCAAGACCCTGCGCACCGCCCTTCGGACCTGCCGGCGGGCCAAGCTCGGCAAGGACCAGGCCCTGGCCCGGTACGTGTCGGCCAAGGTGAACGCCGCCCTGGGGCGGTCCCGCCAGGCCCTCGCCCTCTTCCGACAGGTGGAGCGGAACCACCCCAACCACACCTTTGCCGACGACGCCAGGTACCGCTCGGCCCTCGTGCTCGAGAAGCGTGGCCAGACCAGCAAAGCCCAGGCCCGGTTGGGAACCCTGCCCACGCGGTACCCCACCGGCGACATGCAGAGAAACGCCCTGTGGCGCCTGGCCTGGATCGCCTACACAAAGGCTCAGTACAGCCAGGCCCTGGCCCGGCTGGACCAGTCCTGGAAGATCCGGCGTGCCGTGGTCCGGGTGGAGGACGCCGGCCGGGACGGCTACTGGCGAGCCCGGGTCCTGGCCCGCCTCGGGCGGCCCACCGAGGCGCTCAAGGCCTACGCCGCCGTGGTGCGACGACACCCCCTCACCTTCTACGCCCTGCTGAGCCTGTCGCGGCTCCGGACCACCGCGCCCGAGCGGGCCCGCACCCTGGTGGCCGCCTCCCGAGCCCGGGCAGCCCGAAGCGCCTGGCGCTTCGGCCCGAGCCCCGTGTACCGCAAGCCCGGCTTCCGCCGGGCGGTGGAGCTGGCCCGCCTCGGCCTGGGCAACCTGGCGGCGCGGGAGCTGCGCAGCCTGGGCATCCGGTCGCCCAAGCGGATCCCCGGCGAGCCCTCCGTCAAAACCCGCAGCGCCAAAACCCTGTCCAAGAAAGAGCGCCGGGCGAGGCTCTGGGCCGCCGCCGTGCTCTACGACCGGGCGGGCCTGCAGCACAAGTCCCACTGGATCGTGCGGTGGTCCCTGCGCAGCTACTCCAGGCGCCCCCCCCAGGGCGACAACCACCGTCGCTGGTCCATCAGCTTTCCCAAGCCCTACGCCGCCCTCGTGCGATCCCACGGCAAGAAGAACAAGCTCCCCGTCTCGCTGGTGTTCGGCCTCATGCGTGAGGAGAGCGCCTTCAACCCGCGGCTGGTGTCCAGGGCCAAGGCCGTGGGGCTCATGCAGCTGCTCCGCTCCACGGCCACTCGGTTCCGCGGGCGCAAGCGACCGCGCATCACCCTGGCGACCCTCAAGCGCCCGGCCCTGAACGTTCCCATCGGCACCCGGTACCTCGGCTGGCTCCTGCGGCTCTACGAGGGCAACCTGGTGCCCACGGTGGCTTCCTACAACGCCGGGGAGACCAAGATCTTCGAGTGGATCCGCAAGCGTGGGAACCTCCCCGTGGACCACTTCATCGAGACGATCCCCTTCCGGGAGACCCGCTACTATGTCAAGCGCGTCCTGGGTAGCGCCTTTGCCTACAACGTGCTCGGGGGCGTCAACCAGCCGGTCTTCGACGTGCCCCGGGTCTTCTCCGCCAAGCTCGTGGTCAAGTCCCGCCACTGGCAGCGCAGCGTCACGCGCTGGTCCCGCGCCAGGCGCAAGGCCAAACGCGCACGCCGCAAGGCCAAGCGCGCACGCCGAAGGGCCAAGCGCACGCGCCGCGCCGCGCGCATAGGGCGCACCAGGCGCGCAGGACGCACCAGGCGCGCAGGGCGCACCGGACGCGCAGGGCGCACCGGACGCGCAGGGCGCACCGGACGCGCGCACCGCGCCAGGCGCCAGACGAGCCGCAAGCGCGGCCGCACCGCGCCTCTGAAGGCCATCCGTAGGCGCAAGCCTGGCAAGCCTCACCGTCGCTGAGCTCACCCGGCCCGCGGCTTCGGGGGGCGGTCTCCCGCGCGGATGCGGGCGAAGAAGTGCCTGAGCTGGGCGGCGCACTCGTCGGCGCGCACGCCGGCGACCACGGTCAGGCGGTGATTCAACCGCGGGTCCGTGCACAGCCTGTACAGGGTGTCCACCGCGCCGGCCTTGGGGTCGGTGCAGCCGTAGACCAGCCGCGCCACCCGGGCGTTGACCAGGGCGCCGGCGCACATGGGGCAGGGCTCCAGGGTCACACACAGCACAGCGTCGTCCAGATGCCAGGTCCCCTGGTGCGCGCTGGCCTCCCGCAGGGCGAGGATCTCGGCGTGGGCCGTGGGGTCGGCCAGGGCCTCGCGCCGGTTCCGGCCGCGGCCGATGATCTCTCCCCCCAGGGCGACCACCGCGCCCACGGGCACCTCCCCCTCGGCAGCGGCGCGCGCCGCCTCGGCCAGGGCCAGGTCCATGAGATCGTGATCCCGCATGGCGCCGTTCTAGACCGATCCGGGGCGCGAGCGCAATCAGCGACCTGCCAGCCCCTTCACGCGCCGTTTCTGCGAAACTGCGAAAGGTCGAGATCAAGCTTGCGCAGCTTGTTGTACACCGTGCCCCGACTCACTCCGAGGTGTGTTGGCTACTTCGTTCGTCTGACAGGTAATCATAGTGCTTTTGCTGGTCTGGGGACAAGATTCCGATACCATGGTCCGCATGATTCGAATCCGCGATCTGCTTTCCAGACTTGGCGCAACTTCGTCACCAACCACCAACGGCAGCTCTGGGCTTGCGACTTCGTTCAAGTGCACGACCTGGTGTAGTGAGTCCGGGATGCGGCGCCTGGTTGAAGAGCACGTCCGCTACTTCAACGAGTCCCGGCCTCACCAAGGGCTGGGCCAGCAGATTCCGGCAGTGGTGGCACAGGGTCCTCGAACCCAGCGCCACCGAAGCTGAAGCTGATGAGCTCGCACAGCGACAGCGCCCAACGCGTCGATCATGGTGTAGAACATCTTTTGTCAGACGTGCTTGGTAGTCAGAACACTGCTCATCACCGCCTTATCGGTCGTAGCTAGGGGCACTCCCAGCGGCAGTTGCAGTCCGCGGTGATCTCCTGGCGCTCGTAGGTGCAGATGTTGCCGCCACCGCAGTCCACGTCGTAGGTAAAGCCCACGTTGACGCAGGCCGCCGAGATGGAGCTCTGGCAGCCACAGCCGGTGTCCTCGTAGATGAGCACGTCCTCGCAGTTGCCGGTACCGCACTGATCGCAGACCCAGACCTCGACGCACTCCTCGCCCTCACAGATCCCGGCGGCGGTGCAGACATCGTCCAAGGTGTCGGGATTGCCGTCATCGCAGGACGCCCCGAGACATTGGGTGTCGGCGCAGTCCGCGTCGCCGGAGCAGTCGTTGTCCACGCCATCGTCGCACAGGCTCTCCACCGACTCGGTGGGCACGCAGCTCGTGCCCACGCAGACGCCGGTCACACAGGTGTCATTGCTGGTCCCGGGATCGCCATCGTCGCAGGGCATGGCGCCGCAGTGCGGGTCGTCGCAGTCGACAAGACCGTCGCAGTCACTGTCGAGACCATCATCACAGACGGTCTCGGTGGTCTCGGTGGGGATGCAGGCGGCGTCAGGGGCGGCGTCCAAGCCCACCTCACCACCGTCGTGTCCGGTGTCCGCATCGCCAGGGGAGTCTACGGAGGGACTGGTACACCCACCGAGCAGAAACACCAGCACCAGCGGCAGGCAGCGTCTCAGCAATCGGGTGGCTACGTTCGCACTCATTCTCATGATTACACCTCCCATTGGGTAGCTCGATGAACGATATTCTCTGGCCAATGATATTGTATCGTAGAAGCTGGGGACAACGAAACTGAAAATGTCCTCGGTTTTTGGCGGCACCGACGTTCCTGGTTTCTTCACAGGCTCGGGGGGGGAGGGCGGTCTGGAGCTCCATGGGCAGCGCAAAGAAAGCCAGCTCTTCCATTTGCTTCTCCTGTGGCCAACGCAGAACGCAGAACAGGTGCTATCTGGCAATGTGGCGTCTGGCGCAAGAAGTGAAGGCGCAGACCTGGTGTCCGGTGTTGCGCTTGTTGTGCGCGGCCTAGGCCTTTGGTACCGTCTGTTCGTCGTTCAGGCAAAATGAGTCTGGGAACACTCGTTGCCAGGCGCGATAGAGCCGGAGGTCAACGGTGCCACGCAACGCCACGAGCTACAAAATCGCCCTTGCGATCTCGGCGGTAATGCTTCTGTGGCCGGTGATGTTGTCTCCGCCTGCCAGCGCGTGCAGCCCCGCCGGGCCAAGCCTCTACAACGTAGCCCAGGGGGCAGCGGATCCGCCTCCCAAGATCTCGATCCGGGACATCAAGGTGAAGCTCGGCTGTCGATACGGGGGTCCTGGTCCGGGGGACTGCTCAGAGCTGGGACGAGTCATCCTCTCCCTGTCCACACCGGACGGAAAGGCGCTGGACGGGTTGTTTGGGGTGCGAATCAACGTGCTCTCGGGACGAATCCCGGTGGTCCGGGCCGATGCCATCGACGGGATGGACCTTGCGGTCGAGAACAACCAGGTGCGGATCGTGATTGCTGACACCAGGGACTACGTGAAGTTCCAGATCAGGGTCCAAGCGGTGAACAAGCGGGGCGCCCGCGGGCCGCTGTCCGAGACCCGCAGCGTCTACGTGAAAAACAGCTGTATCCGGGTGGGGTGTCTGGCGTTTCGGTGGTGGCACCTGTTGCCGGTGCTCTGCATGGGTCTGTTGGGATTTGGGTTGGTTTGGCTCCTACGCCGAAGAAGGCGCTAATCCCGGGCGGGGTCTTCAGAATCGCCCGCTGCAACCCCGCGCGCGTGGCGAACGGGCAATGCTGCCCTCGAATCCGGCGGTGAAAATTTGCAGCTTGAAGTCCTTCCGGTTGGCCACGAGCATCATCAGCGCCCATCGGATCCGGCGCCGTCGCAACGGTGGCTACGCTTGCACTGCACGGGCAGCCGCACTGCTCCGCCCTGGAGAAGGGAGAGGTTGTAGGCGACCCAGTCCCCCAGGGTCGGTGGTCGCCGGAGCTTCGGGGCGACGACCCCGGCGCATTGTTTCGCCCGAGCGAGGGGCAGCGCCCGGTGCCGGAGCAGGAGGTGGTACAGCTCGAAGCGCGTGGGCTGGACGAGCTTCGTCTTTGCCATGGGCGGCTCTGCGGGCGCGAGCCCGCGGCACGGCCGCGGCCTGCGCCGATGACGAGGAACATGACCGTCCACCCATCCGGGCGGCGGTGGCTACGGTACGGCGTTTGTTTCTCGGATCAAACGTGAACACGACGGTAAGTACCTTGACAGTATGAGATTGTTGGTTTATTCATTAAACGTAATACGAATAATGAATTGCTGACACGGTTTTTATGACCATCATGCTCAAGCCAATCGACATCGTCGTCCTCGCGGAGCTGGTGCTTCGCTCTGAGGACGAGACGTGGACCCAGTCCGAGTTGGCGCTGAAGCTTCACATGTCTCAACCAAGCATCCACCGTTCTCTCAGGCAAATTGAGCAGTCGGGCCTCTGGCGTGGTCGACAGCCCCAACGGGCGGCCCTGCACAGGCTGATCGTCCATGCTGTCCGTCACGTTTACCCGGCGGAGCTCGGCGCTCCTACACGTGGAGTCCCGACTGCGCATGCCGCTTCTGGTCTCTTTACGCTCATGTCTGCGGAGCTGCCATATGTGTGGCCGTCAGAGGACGGTGATGACTATGGCCTAGCGTTGACGCCTCTCCACCCTTCGGTGCCGAAGGTCTCCTTGGAGGACTCGGCTTTTCATGAGTTGATGGCATTGATAGATGTCTTCCGCATCGGCCGTGCCCGAGAGCGTCGGCTCGCCGAACAACGACTCATCGTGATCCTGGACCTGCAGCCGTGAGCGAGATCGAGCAGATAATGGATCGCGTGGCCGAGGAGCTGAGTTGGCTGTCACCTGCTCCTGTCTTTCTGGGCGGAGCGACCGTCGGGTTGTTCCTCGACGACTTCGGACGTGCCCAGCTGCGCCCCACCCAGGACATTGATTGTATCGTGCCTCAGGTACTGACTCGCACGGACTGGTGGAAGCTGGAGGAGCAGCTCCGCGACCGGGCATGGTCCCCCGTGCCCGGTGGTCCGATTTGTCGCTACCGCAGCCCAGGCGGTGGGCTGGTCGATCTCATGGCGGAAGTGCCCGAGGTCTTGGGCTTCAGCGGCAAATGGTATCCGCACACTGTGAGAGGAGCGCAGTTCAGGGAGCTGGCCACCGGCCGACAGGTCCTGGTCCCCACACCCGAGCACCTCCTTGCCTGCAAGCTCGAGGCATGGAGTGATCGAGGCCGGGCCGATTCCCTGCTGAGCCGGGACCTCGAGGACGTCGTCTCGCTTCTCGATGGTTGCAGGGAGCTGGAGGCGGGGGTGACCGCAGCCGACGAGGAGCTGCAGGATTGGATTGCCGGTGTCCTCGTTGAGATAGTCGACAATCGCAGCCATCGCGAAGCCGTGATCGCCCATGTGCCGAGGGGAGGAGACCAATCAGTTCGCGAATGGCGGCTACTCACGCTGATGGATCGCCTCGCTGGTCGAAAACCGTAGGTTCGCGGGATTGGCAACTCAGCAGAGTGTGGTTGTGGGGACGGATACCGTCGCCATCGACCGGATACTGAAACCCGATGGATCCGCTGGCGGCTTCTGGTATCCCGTCGTGTACAGAAATGGCGCCGTTCTAGACCGATCCGGGGCGCGAGCGCAATCCGCGACCTGCCAGCCCCCTCACGCGCCGTTTCTGCGAAGCTGCGCCAGGTCGAGATCCCAGGTCGAGATCCAGCTTGCGCAGCTTGTTGTACACCGTGCCCCGACTCACTCCGAGGGCCTGCGCCAGGGCGGGGACATTGCCCGCGTGCTCGGTCAGTCCAGCCACGAAGGCCTCCTGCTCGGCGTCGGCCAGGGTGATCGTCCCAGAGGGCACCCGGGGCGGACCCCACCGGCACCGACTCTGCGGCTGCTCCCAGAGCGCCTCCATAGCCGACCCCGCAACTCGACGAGCCGAGCAGACCACAAGGTAGCTTTATCGCAGGGGAACCCCGGCCGGTAGAGTCGAGCGCCGGAGCGGCAATGGGCAGAGCGGGCTGAGATCGCAGTGTTTTACCTTGAAATTTCGGTGGCGCATGCTGAGATTTCAAGGTAAATTGTCTCTATGATCCCCCGAAATCAACACCTCCAGGCAGTCCGCGACCTCCTGGATCGGCATCCGGTGGTCGCCATCATCGGTTCACGCCAGGTCGGAAAAACAACATTAGCTCAAGCACTTGCGTCCGGAGACGACCCGGCAGCACAGTTCGATCTGGAGAATCCCACGGACCAAGCCCGTCTGTCCGACCCAATGCTGGCCCTCGAGCCACTGTCCGGCCTCGTGGTGCTGGACGAGATCCAGCACCAGCCCGAGCTGTTTCCTGTGCTGCGAGTGCTGGCCGACCAATCACGGAATGACCCCCACGAACGTCGCTTCCTGATCCTCGGCAGCGCCTCGCCGAAGCTGCTCAGGCAGACGTCCGAATCCCTGGCCGGTCGCATCGTCTATCACGAGCTGCCGGGCTTCCGTCTCGAGGAAGTCGGCGTGGAGCGCGCCAACGAGCTCTGGCTCCGTGGCTCCTTTCCCCGCTCCTTCCTGGCCGAGGACGACGACGCGAGCGCAGAGTGGCGACGCGCGTTCATCCAGACCTTCCTACAGCGCGACCTGCCGCAGCTCGGACTCAACATCGCGTCTGCCACGATGCGCCGTTTCTGGACCATGCTCGCGCACTACCACGGCCAGCTCTGGAACGCCTCGGAGTTGGCCCGAGCCTTCGGTGTGAACGACACCACGGTGAGGCGATATCTGGATCTGCTCACGTCGACCTTTGTCGTTCGACAGCTCCAGCCGTGGCACGAGAATCTCAAGAAACGTCAGGTCAAGTCGCCCAAGATCTACCTCTCCGACAGCGGTCTCCTCCATTCACTGCTGAACCTCGAAACTGCTCGCGACCTGGAGGGACATCCAAAGGTCGGCGCCTCCTGGGAGGGGTTTGCCATGGCGGAGGTCGTCACTCGTCTCGGGGCCCGCCCGGACGAGTGCTTTTTCTGGGCGACCCACGCCGGCGCCGAGCTCGACCTCCTGGTGGTTCACGGCAGCCGGCGCCTCGGATTCGAGTTCAAACGCACCAGTGCACCGAAGACGACCCGCTCGATGCACTCGGCGCTGCACGACCTGAAGCTGGAACAGCTCGATGTCGTCTATCCGGGCACGACGACCTTTCCCCTCGCCGACAACATTCGCGCCCTCCCGCTCGTTCGCGTACGGGAAGATCTGGATCCGTTGACCTAGCGGCACAGCACACCTGCACAGGCGAATACGACAACGGTGGCAAAGGTCGGCGCGCTCAGTCCACCACGGTCTGAACCGCCCCGGGATCCCCGGAGACGCCTTGGTTCCTTTACCCAATTTGCGGCGATTGGGACCTCGGGTCCGACTTTTCGTTCTTTTTTCTGCAACCTGATTCTGCAGCCGTGTCGAGCTTTGTAGGTGATGGATGTCTACGGCTGCGTTATGTTGACAGGCAAAGGCCGAGCAAGCGCTGCGTTGACGAGGTGTAGTATGAATTGGTTTCCCCGGTCACGTCCCGCTCTCTTTTTCGTAGTGATAGCAATGACGTTCGTCGGATGCGGAGGCCGAACGGCGGGGTTTGTGTACAGCCAGGACGGTTCCGTCGTCGACGGGGCGATCCAGCCCGACGGATCCTCCCTGGCAGACGGAGCCTTGCTCCCGGACGGCGGGGCCTGTGTCCACGAGGAGCTGTGGACCACCGAGTACCGCGGCATCCTATCCGCCGATCCGCACGATTTCGATATCCCCCGACAGGGGCAGTCCTTCCGGCTCCAGGTAACGCCGGAACCGCTTTCGGCCTGCCAGGTTCCGGGGCCGGTGTTTTTCGAGACATCGGAGGCTCAGGGAATTGTCAGTGTGGCGCTCAGAGCGGTTGTCTGGACGTTGCACGGTGCGGACGACTGTCCCCCCACGCCCGAGGACTTTCCCTGGATCGTGACCCTCCCGGGAGAGCTCATTGACGGACAGACCCTCAAGGTGTATGCGCTGCAACAACCGGCGCCCCTTTTGGAGATGCAGGTGGAACCCTGTCCCCAGGGAGCGGACTGTTTCTGCGCTCAAACGGTGCCCAACCCCGCCGGCCACCTCGAATCCTGCACCTATGACTGTGAGTGCGCGGAGGGCTCTTGTCTTCCGAATTCCGGTTGGGATCCCGAGAGTCGGGGGTGCATGCGTCCCTGCAACGACATCGAGGCCTGCAGGGAAGGGGAGATATGCATCTCGTATCTGGACGGGCCCTCCATGCTGTGCGAAGCATCACCCACAATGGGCTGCATGGATGACCAGGACTGCCCGTTCGGCTACGGCTGCCACTCAGAGAACGGGAGCTCCTATTGCGCCCTTCAGGTGGTGGAGCTCGAGGACTGGAGCTGTTGCGTGGACCAGGATTGCGGCGACGGGTACTACTGCGTCGGTTCCGAACCGAACCAGGGGGTGTGCACGATCCCCTGTTCCACCCACGAGAAATGCCAGGCGATCCTCCCGGAGATGATCTGCCACCGGACCGGACTCTGCCTCGTGCCGCTGGACGGTTGATCCGACGGGCGCTGGTGCAGCGATTCCCGTGCGGCTTGTTCTACCTGGTCGAGCCGGAGCGGATTGTCGTCCTGGCCGTGTTCCAAGGTCGACGTGACCCGAAGATCTGGAAGCAGCGTCGTTGAAAGGCAAAGCGCGCTGGGCGTACCATCGTTGCGTCGGCACGGATGGCCATCGGTTTGCAGGAGGCCGCGTGTGCGACAACAAGCAGGTCCGCGTTGATCAGCTCGATGGCTATGTTTGGGAATCAGTCTGTGAGTATCTGCAAAA
>Ga0272441_10000463_pt1 | contig 92976 bp, 80 predicted proteins | sample SSMProp6N_FD_193582 | JGI IMG/M metagenome (GOLD analysis project Ga0272441, IMG submission 193582) | Marine sediment archaeal communities from Little Sippewissett salt marsh, Falmouth, MA, United States - SSM-Prop-6N | ecosystem: Environmental > Aquatic > Marine > Wetlands > Sediment ... | reverse complement strand
CTTCTCCTCCCCGAGGGATGATAAGATCCACGCACTCATTTTGACGCAATAAATGCTTAATAGCTCCTCGGTCGGTTGAAGGGATCAGACCAATGGCATGCAAAGGTATATCTGTCTTTTTTAAGGCCTCCCGAAGCAGAGAGTAAATCGCTTTATTGGAATACAAGGCTTCTTTCCCGCCTTTTAAAATAACGGCATTTCCCGACTTCAAACACAAGGCCATACAGTCACTTGTCACGTTAGGCCGTGATTCATAGATTATCCCAATGACGCCAACGGGGACCCTAACTTTTTTGATCACAAGGCCATTAGGGCGTTCTATAACCTCTATTACCTCGCCTACCGGATCTTTAAGCTTAACCACATCAAGGATGCTTTCAACCATGCCGTGTATCCGTTGCGGCGTTAACGTCAATCTATCGATCATGGCCTTCGAGTAGCCTTTTGTGCCTGCGGCCTTTAAGTCTTTTTGATTCTGAGCCATTAAATAATCCTGATTTCCTTCCAGGGCCTCCGCCATTAAACGTAAGGCATTATCCTTACTCTCCCGTGAGACCAGGCTCAAGGCCAACGCCGCTTTCTTGGCTTGCTGGGCCATCTTTTTGATTTGATCTTGGCTACGCATAATTTAAATACCTAAAAATAATTTATTTCTTTGATATAACCAAATTATCACAATGAATAACCTCAGGCTTGCCGCGCTTTTCCTGAACTTTGTCCAGATCAGAAAGCGAATATTTCGTAATGCCGCGGGCGAACTCTTGACGCTCCTTATCACACACAGAAACGATATCTCCCTTTTTAAAATATCCTTCCCACTTGATAACGCCCGGCAACAAGAGGCTTCGGCCCCCTTTTAAAAGGGCGGCCTTAGCCCCGTCATCAATGATCAATGCGCCTTTGGGTTTGACGCCAAAAGAGATCCAGTGCTTTTTGGCTAATAATTTATCCTCTTTCTCGCAAAAGAAAGTACCAATCCTCTCTTTTTGGCACACACGCAGCAGGACATCTTTCGTTTCTCCGTGGGCGATCACGCAAGGGATCTTGGCGTGGGACGCTATCTTGATCGCCTCCAATTTGGCACTCATCCCGCCTTTGGAGACATGTTTTTTCTTGGTCCCATGCGCCATCTTTTCGATCTCGGCGGTGATCTCCTTGATCTCCTTAAAGACCTTCTTGCCGTTGTTCTTGATATCATAAAGCCCTTCAACGTCAGAGAGGATCAGCAATAAATCCGCATCCACCATACTGGCCACAAAGGCGGATAACCTGTCATTATCCCCAAACCTGATTTCATCGGTGGAGATGGTATCGTTCTCATTAACGATCGGCACCACACCTTGCTCCAAAATGGCCTTCAATGTATGGCGGGCATTGTTATAACGGGTGCGGTCATCAAAATCATCCCAGGTCAGAAGCACCTGGGCACAATTCATTTTGAATTTCTTGAACAATTCGGCATAAACGCGCATCAAGAGCGTCTGGCCGATCGCCGCCAATGCCTGCAGCGAGGAAACATCCCCCGGCCTATGAGGCATCTTTAGTTCCCCCATGCCTAAAACAATAGCTCCTGAACTGACCAGGACCACATCAATATTGCGTTGGCGCAACTGATGTATTTGCTGGGCCAATGAACGCAAACGGGCCGTCCTGGGCTTCATCTTATAGGTGGCGATAACGCTTGAGCCGACCTTCACCACAACCTTTTTTATTGGTCTTGGGAACTTTCTGGGCATGATAATAAACCTTCCATCCTGGAAATAAATGAATCCAGATTGACCTTCTTTAAAGCCGAAATAGGAAGAACATCCTGATCATATTTCTTTTTAAATCTCTTTAAGTTCTCTTCCGCCGCCTCTAGATCCATTTTATTGGCAACGATCAGGCGCTTCTTGAATACAAACCGCTCATTATATTGCCTTAATTCATTCTCGATCATTTCATAATCACCCACAGGGTCCCGCCCATCGCTACCGGCCATATCAATGAGATGAACAAAGACTTTAGTCCTCTCGGCATGCTTTAGGAATCGATCACCTAACCCGCGTCCCCTGTGGGCGCCCTCTATCAGCCCAGGCAAGTCAGAAATGATGAAAGTGAAATCCTCTCGTTGAACAACGCCTAGAATGGGCTGACGGGTGGTAAAGGGATAAGAAGCGATCTTTGACTTCACATTGGCAATACTGCAGATGAGAGTGGATTTGCCTGCGTTGGGACAACCGATGATGCCTACATCTGCAACCAGTTTGAGCTCCAAAAAGATCGTCTTCTCTTCACCCGATTGAGGGGGTTGCGGCGTCTTTTTATTCTTGTTGCCAATGCCCCCATCACCACCCCGGGCAACAATAACTGATTGACCATCCATTGATAAATCTTTGATCAACAGTCCCGTGGCATGATCTTTGATGATTGTACCCACCGGGACCTTAAGGACACAATCGGCGCCGGACTTACCCGTCTTGCCTTTGCTGCTGGCATGTCCTCCCCTTTGAGCCGTGTAATGCTGCTTAAAACGATAATCCAGTAGTGTTTTTAAACCCTTATCCGCTATAAAAACAATATCCCCGCCTTTGCCGCCATCGCCGCCATCAGGCCTGGGATAACGCATATGCTTATCACGAAAAAAACTTTCGCATCCCTTACCCCCATCTCCGGCCTTAACAAATATCCTGGCTTCATCGACAAAAGACATTATGCCTCAAATTATTGAAAATGAACTACTTAGGTTCGATCTTCGTAATGGTAAGCGCGGTTAATTTTTGCCGGTGACCCTTTTTTTTCGTGGAACCCTTGCGGCGACGGAATTTGAATGAGAACGTCTTGTCTCCCAATACATCACCTAGCACATCAGCCGTTACCTTTACATCTTTAAGATACGGCGTACCTACCCTGACGTCCTTACCGCTGGCAAAAAGCAGGACCTTATCCAGATTAATCGTCTTTTTACCTGAGGCCCCCAACCTTAGGGCCTCAATCCTGTCCCCTTCGGAAACTTTATACTGAAGGGAACCCAGTTGAACAACCGCATACATATGTACCCCCTTTATACCCTAAATTATTGCAACCACGGGTGGTTTTCTTACATGGCTTGCAGATTTGTGAATACCCTATTAAAGCGAAAATTTAAAAAAAGTCAATATAATTTTGAAAAGTGACATGCGACGGGTTACTCGACCTTTACCTTACCTCGCCCTTCGCAGTAGGGACAAATGCCAAATGTCATCGCCTCAATTGTCTTGCCTGTCCTGGCACGTGTCATTTCAACCAACCCAAGAGAGGAAATGCGATTAACCTCTGTTTTAGCAGGGTCCTTGGCCAAGGCGACCTTAAGGGATTCAAGGACCTTGCGCTTATGCATTTCCTTGGTCATATCGATAAAATCTATGACAATGATACCTCCCAGGTCACGCAGACGTAATTGTCTGGCGATCTCCGGACAGGCCTCCATATTCACCATAAACGCCGCTTCCTCGGGACTGGCCTTGGTCTTGAATCGGCCGCTATTGACATCAATAACAATAATGCCCTCGGTAGGCTCGATCACAATGTGGGACCCGGACTTCAAATGGACTTTTTGTTCGTAGACCTTTTCCAGTTCCTTGGAAACTTTTTTATGATCAAAGAGGGGAATATGATTCTTGTAATAATGGACCTTGCTGATGGCTTCCTTCCCTATTAAATTCTGGATAAATTTCTTTATCTTCGTATAATCCTCCTGAGAATCAATAATAAGGCTGTCGACTTTTTCAGTAAAATAATCACGGATTATTTTCCAGATCAGATCATATTCCTTATAAATCAAGGCCGGCGGCTGCTTCTTCTGTGACAGTCTTTGGATCTGCTGCCATATCTTATATAAAAACTTTCCGTCCCGGGATAAATCACGCCGCGGTTGCTCACAAGAGACCGTACGCACAATAAATCCGCCACTCTTGGCAAAATCAAACTCCTTCAACACATCCTTCAAGCGTTGACGCTCAGTTGAATTTGAAATCTTTTTGGAAACACCATAGTGCTTATCATAAGGCATATAGACAACGAACCTGCCCGCTAAAGAAATATGGGTTGTCAAACGGGCCCCTTTGTTGCTGAAAGGGTCCTTGACCACTTGAACCAGGATCGACTGTCCTTCCTTTAACGGGATCTGTTTCTTTACAGCCGGTTTCTTTTCCTGCTTTTTCTTATGCCCTACAATTTTGTTCCATAATCTCTTGGATACCGAGACATCCTCTTCAACCAAAGGACTGATGGCATCCGTTAAATACAAAAAACCATTACGTTCTTGCCCGATATTGACAAAAGCCCCGTTGATGGAAGGTAAGATCGTCTCGACCTTCCCTTTATAAATATTACCTAAAATGGATTGATGCCTATCAACCTCAATAAAAAAATCGTCTAACTTACCATTGTCAATGATCGCGACACGTGTTTCACCTATCTTTTTTTCAATTAAAATTTCTCTCGACAAATCTTTCTCCTTTAACTTAAAAAACAAGCCTTACAGTCTTCCCCTCATTAAAGGAAAAGACTGTAAGCCATGCCCAATGACACAATTATTCTGCAGGTTTTTCTTCAGGCGCTGTAATAATGTGGGGAGTCAGGAAAATCAATAAATCGGTCTTGGTCACCGTCTTTTCGGTCTTACGAAACATAAGGCCTAATAAGGGGATATCGCCCAATAAAGGCATTTTCCTTTTAATATCAATGACCTTATCCTTGATCAAGCCGCCAATGACAAGCGTCTCTCCGTCCTTGATCATAACACGCGTTTTGGCTTCCTCTGTGCTTAACCGCGGCAAAGAGGTGTTCTCCACCGTGACAAAATCAAGGATTTCCGTGATCTTTGGTTCCAAATCAATCGTCACAAAACCAGCATTATTGACATGGGGTGTGACTTCAAAAATAATCCCAATATCCTTATATTCCCAGCCACTGACCTGCAGCCTCGCCTGGTCTTCATTATAGGTATATTCTGGCAAGGGATACTGACTTCCCACAACGATCTTGGCCGTTTGATTATCCAAAGTAACAACCCTTGGATTGGACAAAATATTTGTATCTGTTCGTGTGCTTAACAGCTCCATGACAGCCCGGACTTGTGCAAAGTCCAGGGTCCCATAGGAAAAGCTCCCTGAATCGGCATCTGGGATGTCGTCCGGGGCATATTTATTTTCCGTATGGGTCGTGAACGGCCAAGTGATCGGCCTAGCCGAAGCCGAGATCGTGGCCTTTGTTGTCCAACTGATGCCAAGGTTCTCTGAATTACTTAATGTTGTTTCAACGATTTTAGCCTCGATCAGGACCTGAGGTGTGGTGGCATCCAACCGTTCGATCACCGCCCCGATCAACTCCACGTTGGAGGGAATATCCCTCACGATCAACGCATTCGTCCTGTCATCATAATTGATACTGCCTCGATCGGTTTTCATCTTCTCGATGGAGGCAATGATATCCGTGGCCTTGGCATAATTAAGTAAAAAAGTCTTTGTGATAAGAGGCTCCTGTTCCGAAAGCATCTTTGAATCCTCACGACGTTTTTTCATGTTCTCTATCGTCGTGACGGTTATGATATTCCCCTTTTGCTCATACGTATATCCATATGTCTGAAGAATAACCTCCAGGGCCTGTCGCCAAGGGACATCTTTAAGCTTGATGGTGACAAGTCCGGTAACCTCCGGTCCGGTAACGATATTGAGCCCGCTCTTATAGGACAAAATACGCAGGACATTTTGAATATCGGCATCCCTAAAATCGAGACTAACATTTCCCTCGGCTGTCACATCATCTGCACTGACTTGGGATGGCTCCTGGCCCACAGGTGTTTCTGTCTCCTGGGCATAAACAGGAAAGGCCATGGCAACAACCAAAAAGCCAATCAGGAATAGCCGCTTAATCATTTTCATTCCTCCTTTTTTAATTTTAACGTATATATCTTCTGCCCCTTTTGGAGAACGACTGTATCTTTCGAGATTTCCATTATCTCGAAAGCCCCAATCAAATCATTTGGCCCTAAAATGCGACCATTAATAATGGCAATATTATTCCCTGCGTCTTCGGTCATGATCCCTTCCAGGATCATATCCGTAATAAGTAAATCCTTTTCGAATGTTACAATCGAACCACTGGCCGTGACTAATGGGCTAAACGGATTCCTATTGCCATGATCATCGTAAACAAAGGCCTCGTCAGGATTGAGCAACGCCCCCAGTAATTCGCCGCCACCTGCCGCCTTGTCCTGAGCATGAGCGCCTAAAGGCAGGCCCCAGATAACTAATACCAGAATTATAAGTCCCTTAAAAATCTTCATGCCTCTTTATCCTTTAGTCTTTTCAAACACTATCGCCTGGATCTTCATTTTAATACTCTGATTAGAAGCCCTCCCCTGCCCGCCGACAATAGAGAATTCAGGGATCAGCATAAAAACCTCTTCATTCTCCAATTGGTTGATGAAACGACCAAAATCATGATATTCGCCCTTGGCCTGAACGCTGATAGGGATAGAATGATATTCCCCGTCTATATTTTTTAAAACGGATTTGGCTTGGGCCGTATTAGGCATGATCTGCTCTATCCTAATACCGTGCTTATTGGCCAAACGGGAAATATTCTCCATAATAAGCGGCAGGTCTTCCTTGCCCTTGATCTTTTGGTCCAGTTTCTCAAAATTATTCTTTAATTTATTCAATTGATTCTGATAGGCTGAAAAACGCTGGATATCAACTTCGGATTTCTCCAGGTCTGTTGATAGGGTCATCAGTTTCGTGTTGAGTGAATTAAGCATCTTCAATTGGAATTGCATAACCAAGAAATAATCCAGGAGGAAAACGATCACAAGAAACCCAATGATCGAATAATAGGGATTTTTCTCATTTATCCTTGAAATGATTTGCTCGATTTGTTGTTTGATATTATCCATAATAAAGTCAATCCGTTTGTATAATGACCGTAAAATCGGCGACCGGCGTTGTCTGGACATTCCGGCTCTTGATCAGCCCTGTCTCCAGATCGTTGAATCCCTCCATAAAGCTTTCATCCTTGCCCAAATTCTCGGTAAAATTATGAATGCTGATGATCTCCGTGTTATTCTTTGAGACGGCACTCCCTTGAATGAGCAGATCTTGCCCCTCAAAAGTAAGTTTCTGCAACCATACCCCACGGGGCAGGTTATCGCTGAGCTCGTTAAGCTTGCGTGCCCAAGAGAACCATTCCTTGCCACGTATTTTATCCATGGCCGTTAAATTTCCCTGCAGTCGCCTCATTTCCATCAAAAGACGGTCGACATTGGACTTGGCGGCTGATATCTGTTCCCATTGTTGCTGGTGCTGCTTAAGCTTGAAATATTTAGAGGTTATATACAACTGCAAAACAACGTGCGTTATGATGAGCAAGACCAAAAGACCGCCGACCAAGCCAATGATGGCTTCGCGGGGAACCTGAAAACCCCGCGCCAGGGCAAATCCTGTTTTGCGCTTCTTTTTTCTTAGTGATTCCGGAGCTAGGTTAATTTCGATCATAAATCAATTTCCCCAAAAATTCATCGATACAAGGCCAAGCCCAAAGCCACTGTCAAAAAATCAATATTCTTCTCAATATCGGACGCCGCCTCAGCAGGGATGAGGTTCTCCGAAGCCAAGGGGTTCCATTTAATGACCGGCATTTCAAGATATTTCGAAAAAAGTTCTGGCAACCCATCGAGGGTAGATCCCCCGCCCGTTAATAAAAGATTCCCGACCGCAATATTTTTTTCCGTAATAAAATAATCAAAAGACAAGCGCAGTTCAGAGACAAGATTCATGATGACCGAATCAGTGGCCTGTAAGACTTCCTTGGATTTTTCCTTAGGGTTGCGCTTCAGGGCCTCGGCTTCTTCCAGCGTGATCCCCATCCCGTTGCTGATAGCACAGGTCAGGTCATGACCGCCGATAAAAACATCTCGGCTAAAACGCGGAAGATTATGCGCCAAAATCGATAGGGTGCTGACCTTCTTGCCTATATCCAGAATGGCCGTCGAATTAGAATGCGGCTCATTCGACGGCTCTTGGCCTGGATCTATGTTAACCCCTAAGACATTGATCACATTAGAAACGGCAATGGAATCAAGAACAATATGCTCTGTCTGAAGCCCCAGGTCCTTTAACAGCTCTATCCTTTGGTCAACCACCTCTTTTTTAGCCGCAGCGACCATCACCGCCATTTTATTATCTTTTTCGTTCTTATCCAAGATGAAGCAATCTGTATAAATTTGTTCCTTGGGAAAGGGAAAATATTTATCGGCTTCCAGGGAAAATGACCTTTTCAGATCATCATATGTCATTTTAGGTAAATCAATATAGCGCACCAAGGTGCCCTTCCCGGAAACAGAAGTAACGATATTGCTAGGCGCTTGAGGGAATTTCGTTAAGGCGTTTTGGAGGGCCTGTTTGACGTCTGTGCCTTTTAATGGCTCGCAGGCCCAGTTGATGATCTCGTGGGAATTACCCTTGACTTTGACCTCGACCAATTTGCAGGAATCCGATCCAATATCAAGCCCGACAGTGGATTTTGTCACCGGCTCGGGCACAAACCGCTTGACGACAGAAAAATATCCTTCTAAAAATTTCTTCATTATATCAGTGCACTCACTTACCAGGGATAAAATATATATATAAACCTACTGAACGAGTATAACGCTGTCCAGGGCAGGTTCATAAATGATCTCATCTTTACCGTTGGCCCCTTGAGGTGATGCCCCACGGGGAGCTACTTTCTTGACAGCGCCTGTTTGGCCATCCCCTTTGGGTGCATTGACCTGTAAGGACAGATCTTTCATTTGATCTTGTTGCATGCCGGACTGTGTCTTAAAATACTGTATTTGCTTCTCTGTCTGCGATATCTTCTTAACCATAAAGTGGTTGACCACAAAAACGATGACCACAACAATTAAAAAACCTATGATCATCAATGGCATCCGTGATCTGGAGGGATAATTTTTCATGATAAACCCTCTTAATTGATTGTTATTATAACATTAATTAATAGGATTACTAATATTTTATATAATAAAAAGGCTAGAAATCGCCTTCTCTATATGCCACTCTATCCGTAATGTCATTAGTAAAGGCTATAAAGGTCTTCATGCTGGGAAAATACGGCGGTGATTTCCCGACTTGAGTACGGCTGTCATAAATAAAATTACGGCCGTAGCCGGAGATCTGGGAACCTGTGCTTCCGTTAAACAAACCAAATGCGCCGTAAAACTGGGTGATGGCACCCCCCAGCAGGGTTGCCGTCCCCCTGGGCCCCTCGCTAAATCCATCTTCGTCATAATCGGTCTTATTGTAGTTATCTACCTGAAAAACACCGTTGCGGGCCATGACAATACCATGAACATTAACATCATCAGGCGCTGTGGTGCCGATCTGTACATCCTCACCCCATGAAATGATCCCCAAAAGATTAGTTTTGCCGTCCGCATTCGGCGGGACATACCCGGCATCCCCGGGGTTGCCCACTGCCGGCGTATACTCGGAATACAATATATCGCCGCTGATAGTTATATCATTCTCTGCGGATACCGTGACCTCCGTATCCCTCTGGACGGTCCCTTTAAAACTGTTGATATGCCCGTCGACATAAATGATCGTGCCCAGGTCATCAAGCCCGTCCGGTTTGCCCTGATAAACGTCAGTCCCGACGCCGACCGTCTCAATGCTTGTCTGGTTATTGGGGATATCCACCGTAACAATCTTGGTCGTGGATCCCTGGACGATCGTATAGGTGGCATTGTCACTGCCATCGACTCCCATTTCGATAGTGGAATTCCCGTGGATATAGATCCCCGCCGTTATGCTGGTCCCGTTATTTTCAATAAAGATCCCGTCCCCGGTCGTATTGTCGGTGCCGCGGGCCTGCTCATAAAGATCCGCTTTGTGTACCGAGGATTCTAAAACGATTTCGTCATAACCCCGGTCAAAGTCATCGTTAAAGGTGGGCACATCACGGGGAGAATTATTGTCGGCATCCAATAATATCGGAGATCCGTTATTATAAAACCGGGCCTTGGACAGATGCTGCGTGACTTCGCTTTCAAAAATCCCGCTGGGATTGAAGGCAAAATTGTACCGTTCATTCGTATGGATGGGGCCGGCAAAATTCGTCTTGTCGGTGAACCACACATTGGCTCCGCCGTCGGCAGGTTTCATCGTATGATGATCCGTAAAAAGGGCGTATTTGGCAAAATTATCCCGCTGCACGCGGACAGTAAAGTCCCCGACCAGATATACTTTCTGAGAAATGCTGCCGATCGACCCGACGGCCCTTATTTCATAATTATAAGGGAAATCCCAAATATCATTCGTGATCTCACTGGGATCGGCCTTCTCGGTGATGACAATATCATATACATAGGCACCCGACCCCAGACTGGTCGTGGATTCGGAATACGTCGCCTCGGTTCCCCCTCCGTCCAATGTCAATAATTCCGCACCTCCGTCTACCACATATTCATACAAGAACCCCAATCCATCGTCATTATTAACATATTGCTTCGCCTGATTGCCGACCTTCTGGGGATTGGTATTATTGATCTTTGTATACATATACGTGTTGATCAATTCATCGATCTTATAGAACCCGGATTCCTTGGCCGCCTCGGCGATATAATAGGCCTCGGCGATCTTTTTTTCATTCTGGGCCGAATTCCATTCGTTGACGGACCGCAGCACGAAGACCCCGCCGAATATCAACAACACAACGATAACCATCAATGTCAGGATCAGTGCTGTTCCTCTATTATTATTCAAAATCATGACGCACCTTCCCTTCCTCTATTATTAATTCCGCAAATAGACATTGATACTGGCCTGGGCGCTCATCGTGCGGCCGGTCACTGTCTCCTTTTGTGTCGCAACAGAGACAGTGTAGATATACCCATTGGTGTCATCCCCGCTCATCGCCACTTGAAAATCAGTTATATCCCGGGCAAAAACCTCGCTTTTTTTCAAGGCATCATTCTCGTCGTAAACTTCCCGTTTCAAATTATTATTGTTATCCAGGGAATATTTGACATATTTATACTCAAAGAATCCGCAATCACCGTCCGCATCCATACAATTTAAAGTGGAACAAAGCCAATCCAAGGAAACCCCCCAATTCTCGATCTCCTCGCTCACCGGATCAAGGAGACTGCCCCCCGCCTCACAAATGATCGGGTATGAAAATTTCAGAACATCCGTCCCTCCCACTCCGGTGCCGTCAGCGATATCGGCATGATCATCTGCGGCAACCGTATGTTCCTTGCTCTGGCGAAGTTCAGCCGAGAGCCTCTGCAAGGTCCGCCTCAAATCCTGCTGCATTTGAATCTGCGTATCGGCGTTGAACCAGGAAGCCTGGCCAGCGGAAAATACCATAAAAATCCCCCCCACCATAAACGTGATGATCAGCGTTACGACCATTATCTCGATCAAGGTCAACCCGCTGTTGTTACTGAATTTCTTTATCAAATTTTTCATAAATAATGCCTTCATATTATTCATCAAAAATATAGTTTATTAATTGAACAGCCCCATCCAATCTGCTGTTCGCACTGATCGTATCCTCGCCGCTGTCCCATTGTCCATTTAAATTGGCATCTTCCCCGAACAACCTGCCGTTGGGCAGCTTCCAGCTCACCGCGACCGTAATCGTCAAGAAATCAGAAACCGTATCATCCACATATGTGACCCCTTTGGCGTTGATGCCCCCAACATCAAACGCCACAGCGTCAAAATCCGTCTTGACCTGGTCAAACCCCGTTGCCTTGATCTGCTCCATGCGGCTTGAAGCAGCCTTGGTGGCCACGGACATGTGTGTAGAGATCAGATTCAGCTCCATGCATTTTAAATAACTGATGAGCATCCCGGTGATGGCAATCCCCAGAATAGCGGCGGCAATAAGCAGCTCGGGCAAGGTCATGCCCTGACGGTTAAACTGTTCTATGAACTTTCCTTTTCTCTTATTCATGGTCCCTTCCTGTTTTATCTAAGAAAAAAGGGGGTCTCTTGGAGGCCCCCTTTTCCCTATATAAAATAACTCGCAATCATTACGGCGGTGTCAACACGCCACCCGTTGAGATCGTAAAGATTGTCGTCCCGGATGTCCCGAACGCTGTTGGTGTCGCTGTGATCGTATAATAACCAAGATCCCAATAGCAGTCGTAATCAAAACCGGAAACCGTTGTGCTACAATATTCCTTCTGGATGTAAGGCGGAGTCGCCCCGGTCAGATCCGTGACGGCTGTCGGGTAGCTACCCAAATTGGCAGTAGCGTATGTTTCAGCTGCTGTAGACAGTGTCCTCAAGGTGCTTTTGGCCAACGCATCATTAGCTGAAATCCTGGCCCGTAACAGGTTAGGAATGGCAATCGCCGCCAATAAGGCGATGATCGCCACAACGATCATGATTTCAACGAGCGTAAAACCTTTTTGATGTCTTCTCATCTTGTCCCCCTCCTTTCGAGGTCCAGATTTGCCAATCAAGAACGCCTCTTGGGGGACATCACGAAAAATTGTATTAATGATAACGGTTATTTCTTCGCGTATCCCCACCGCGTCATCCTGTCGGCTGACCAAACTTTATATTTTATCCTATCATACCTCCTTTCCATGTCAATTTACTTTTGGTCTCTTTTACCCGGCCCCTTTTTTCTCTTTGTATGCTCCCCTCGGGATGGCCCCTCGCGGGACCATCTCAAGAAGAAGCATGGTTGATGGGTTCTCCTCCCATCAGGGGCCAAACAAAAAACCTATTCTCCATCCGAAGAATAGGCTTCAATATGCACAATTTTTTAATCGACATATTGACGGCAACTGGCTATCCCGTATTCTTTCCCGGGACCCTATAGCTTTGTGCCCCATCCTTACGAATGGTTTACCCTTATCATCAACATATGTCTTGTCTAGCCAAAGTATACAATTTTTGTTAATCGAATGTCAAGGCGGAAAAAGGAAGGGGCCTTTGCCAAAAAATCACCCTTTCTTAAGGCAAATACCCGTCCAGGGACAGTTCTAAAGATTTGAGCTTGTCCTTCAGGCCACTATTCTCATTCTTCAGGATAAGCAAATATTCATTGAGCTGGTCTTCCTCGCTCTCGAATTCATTGATGGCGGTCTCCTGCTGGTCGTAGCTGATCTTGATGGCTTGAAGCGAACTGTCAAGCAAGTCTTTCTGCAATCTTAGATTTTCTATGTCTTGCTTAATACTCTCAATCGCATCATCCGGGGACGCGGTGATCAAGGCACGGGCCGCCTTTAGCTCTTCTTGCTCTTTATCCGATCTTGCCACCTGCTCTTTAAGCAAGGTCAAATCATTGGTCCTGGTCCCATGCACATTTCTGGCCAGCAACAAGCGATCATTAAACCCTTCGACCCTTTTGGTGGCGGCGGCAATCTTTTTCTGTAAATGCTTAATGTCCTGATCTTCCTTTTGTGAAAGACGCACCAATTCCTGCCGGGCCTTATGATCCACCTGTTTTTGTAAAACCTGGGTCTTATCCTTGACCTTTTCCAAACGGGCCTGAAGCCGGCGCACATCTTTCTTGAGGCGCCTGGTCTTTTTGACCAACACAGGATTCTCACGTTGTGATGAAGTAAGCTTCCCGTGTGTGGCCTTCCGTTGGGCCACCAATTGATCCAAATTCGCTTGACGATCCTCTCTTTGCTGTTTGGCCAAAAGGGCCTGCCGCATTTTTTGATCCAGCAGTTTCACCGAATCCAACACCTCCCGCAAGGCTTCTTTCTTGGCAACCAAAAGGTCCCGCTGCCGATCCAAAAGATTTAGCCATTGATGCAAAGGTTTATATTGATCCCGATAGTGTGCCTGAATTTCTTTCTCGATCTTTCTCTGCTTATCGATCACATCCTTTAAATTATTACGGTACAGCCGCCAATGCCCGATATCAGCCTTCTGCTGAGCTATCTGGGCATTGATCTGGTTCTTTAACCCCTGGGTTTGTTCTCGCAATCCTTGCCGTTCGCTCACAAGCTTTTTAAATTTCGCACGCAGTCCCGCCAAGCGATCCGTCAAGTCATTATTGTCCATCGATAATCTGTTGTAGTCAACCTCACGCGTTGAACTTCTCTTCTTGAGGGTCGCTTCTTTTTTTCGCATGTCCATAATATTGGCTCGCACCTCTCGCAGCTGCCCCTTCATGTTTTCAATTCTTTCCTGAAGTTCGGGATCAGGCTGAGGTTCTTGGGAACCGGAGATCCTTGTACGTAAAGGCTTGAGGTCTTTCTGCACCTCAGCCAGCTTACTTTTATAACGTTTTTGTCTTTCCTGCTGCTCTTGAACGAATCCCTCAAGATGCCCCTTCCTTCGCTTCAGCTGATCAAATAGCAATTGAGCATTTTCGCTTTTCATTTGCCAAATCGAGACCTGTGTTTTATCCACCTGATGGTCGCTCTTTAATTCATTTTCCCGCTCCTTAAGCTCGATCTTAAGATCGTCCAAACGACGGATCTCCTGCTTAAAGACCAAAATTCGTTTTCTTAAAGATTGATTCCGATCAGAGAGTTTCTGATTCTCAAGCTTAATGCTCTTGATTTTCTTTTGAAAGTCCTTCAACGAATACCTAAGCAATTCCCCTGAACTAAGCCCCTTACGTTCGGGATTCTCTGCCCTTGCCGGCGAAGGAGGAATCACCAGGCATGCCATGGCCAAACAAGATAATAGAAGGCGCAGGGACATTGTCCCCTTTAGGTGTCTTTGGCTATTCTTCATGGTTTTACTATCTTCTAATTTACAGAATCCTTGTAATATTAATGATCGGCAAAAACAACGAAATGACAATAAAGCCGACCACGATCCCCAAAAAACCGATAATGACCGGCTCAATGATACTCGTTAGCCCTGAGACAATTGTATCAACCTCTTCATCATAGAATTCTGCTATTTTGGATAACATTTTCTCCAATTGGCCGGATTTCTCCCCGATGGCGATCATACGGGTGACCATGGGCGGGAAAACGGGGCTCTTGGTCAATGGGGTTGCAATGCTCTCCCCCTCACGCACATTTGTTTTAACATTTTGGATAATGATTTCAATGACGCGGTTGCCACAGGTCTTGGCAACGATATCCAGCGACTCTAAAATAGGCACGCCTGTCTGCAACAACGTGGCCAAGGTGCGGCTGAAACGGCTTAAGGCCACTTTTTTGACGAGATTACCGATGATCGGCACCTTAAGGCTGGCGCGGTCAAGGATCAACCGGCCGCTTTCCGTTTTATACCACTTGCCCAGGAGGAACATAAATAAAATAAACGCCCCGATAACATAAAGGATCCATCGCTTCAAAAAGTTACTGGTCTGAATAAGAAGAAGCGTCATTGCCGGCAATTCCTGATCGAAAGAATCATAGATCGAAGCAAAGGTCGGGACGACCTTGACCAGAAGAACGATTGTGATAATGATCGCCATCGAGATAACCACGGCCGGATAGATCATCGCAGACTTGACCTTGCGTTTTAGTTTCAACATCTTTTCCATAAAGGAAGCGATGCGGTCCAAGATCGTGCTGAGGACACCGCCGGTCTCCCCTACGCGGATCATATTAATGAATAACGTATCGAAGGCCCTGGGATGTTTGGAAAAGGCAGAGGATAAACTGCTGCCCAGCTGAATATCATCGCGCACCTGTCCGATGATACTTTTAAAGTAGGGATGCGTCATCTGCTCCTCCAAGGCATCCATGGCCTGCAAAATGGGGATACCGGCCTCGACCATGGTCGCCAACTGACGCGTAAAAATAACCAGATCGTCCGGTTTGACTTTTTTCCTAAAGAACGAGACCTTCGAAAGGCTGGATTCCTTAACCGCAACTATCGATATGACGGTCAGGTTGCGCTTGCGCAATTCCTCCAGGACAACGGATTCCTTCTCCGCTGTCATCTTCCCGGAAACATTGCGGGAGTCTTGATCTTTAGCAACATATTTAAATGTGGGCATAACAGGATATCCTTTCCCTAAAAACAATAAACTTATCTTACTCTAACGTTTTTATTGTAGCATGCCTTGGGCAAATGAAAAATTCTAATCAACATTTATTTTTAAACCAGCCGTCAGTCGCTTGACGTCACGCGGAAGACCTCACTTAATGTTGTCTGGCCTTTGACAAATTTCTCGATGATATCATCCCATAAGACAACCATCCCTTTCTTTCCCTGGGCATAAGCCTTGATCTCGTCCGAAGACTGCCCCTTAATGAGCATGTCCCTGACGATATCATCGACTTCCAACACCTCGGTCACGCCGGCCCGTCCATAATATCCCGTGTGGCGGCAGAAATCACATCCCTTGCCTTCATAAAACTGGGTCTGGCCCTTAAAATCATAATCAATATCTTTCAATACGGACTTGGGGATCTCCACCTTTTTTTTGCACCGCGGGCAGATCATGCGGCATAGCCTTTGCGCGCATACCTGGATCAGGCTCGAGGCCACCAAAAACGACTCCACGCCCATATCCACCAAACGGGTCAAGGCCCCGGCGGAATCATTCGTATGCAATGTCGCAAAGACAAGCTGTCCGGTCAATGACGCCTTAATGGCGATGTCGGCCGTCTCAAAATCCCGGATCTCACCGACCATAACGATATCCGGGCTTTGGCGCAAAATGGCCCGCAGGCCCGAGGCAAACGTAAGCCCGATCTCCGGCCTGACCTGGATCTGGGAAAGGCCTTCTATCAGGTATTCAACCGGCTCCTCAACCGTAATAATGTTCTTATCCACGGTATTCAATTCATTGATGATCGAATATAACGTGGTTGACTTCCCGCTCCCGGTGGGGCCCGTGACCAGGATCATGCCGAACGGCTGGCTGATACCGCCCTTTAAAATATCGGTTGATTTTTCTGAAAAGCCCAGGCCATTCAACCCAATACTCAAATTCTTTTTATCCAAAATACGCATAACGCATTTTTGGCCGAAGGTGGTCGGCAGAAGGGACACACGGAAATCGATTTCCTTACCGGCGATCTTCATTTTAAAACGGCCGTCCTGCGGGACACGGGCGGCCGTAATATCCAGGCGGGACATGATCTTAATGCGGACAATGACCGCATTTTGATTGTTCTTCGGTATCTTCATGACATCCTGAAGCACGCCATCAATGCGGTAACGGACGCGGACTTTTTCTTCCATCGGCTCGATATGGATATCAGAGGCCCTCTGTTTTAAGGCCTCCTGAATGACCAAATTGACCAATCGGATGACCGGGGCCTGGTCCCCCTGATCCGCCGTCATGTCCATATCCGGCATGGAATCTCCCGAGATGACCTCAAAATCCTCGGCGGCGATCTCCTTGCTCATATCCTTGAGGCTGTCCGAAAGCCCACCCCCATAAAAAGTATCGATCGCCTTCAGGATATCTGTATTCGTGCTCATGACAACATCAATATCGCTGCCGGTCAGACTTTTTAGATCATCAATGACAAAAATATTCAAAGGGTCCGATATGGCGATCGTGATGGTATTCTCCAAATTCGAGATGGGGACGATGCGATACTGGCGGGCGACACGCTCGGGGATCATTTCTTTTAAGGTGGGGTCGATCTTGTATTTCTTAAGATTGATGAAAGGGATATGCAGTTCCTTGACCAGCATGACCATCAAATCCTCCTCATTGATCAACCCCTTCTCGATCAAGGCCTTATCCAGACTAATGCCTTTCTCTTGCTGATACTCAATGGCCTCATCAATATCCTTTTTCTTGATATTTAATGAACCAACAAGGGTGCGTATGATGCGATCTTTTAACGTTTCTGTCATCTAAAAACCCCACATACCCGGGTTGATTAATGCAATACTTCATCCGGGGCCGTGACGCGCAAAACTTCCTCCAGGCTCGTCGAGCCCTCCAGGGCCTTGATCAATCCGTCCTCCCGCATCGTGACCATGCCCTCCTTGCGCCCGATCTCCTTGATCTTAAGCTCCCCCTTTTTCTGAAGGATACATTCCTTAACCGCTGGTGTTAAAATCAAGATCTCAGTAATCCCGATGCGCCCGCTATAGCCTGAATTCAGGCAGGCCTTGCAGCCTTTGCCGCGGGTCATCTTGACCTCTTTTTGTTTACTGAGCTTCTCAATATGCAACCGCTCGATAAGCTCCTTAGGTATCGTATAGGTCTCCTTGCATTTCGGACAAACGCGACGCACCAACCTTTGGCCCATGATCGCAATGACAGAGGAACAGATCAAAAAAGGTTCGATCCCCATATTCATCATACGAATGACCGAACCGGCGGCCGTGGTCGTGTGCAGGGAGCTTAGAACCAAGTGACCGGTTAACGCGGACTTAACGGCAATATCTAAGGTCTCGGTATCGCGTATTTCCCCGATCATAATGATGTCGGGATCCTGCCGCAGGATGGAGCGCAGGGCGCTGGCAAAGGTCAGCCCGAAGCCCGGTTGCACATTGACCTGGTTCATCCCCTTCATTTGGTATTCGACCGGGTCTTCGACGGTCACGATATTCTTCTCGGGGGAATCAACAAACTTCAATATGGAATACAGCGTCGTCGTCTTGCCGCTGCCTGTCGGCCCGCAGGAAAGGATCATCCCGTGCGGATGTTGCGAGCATTGCTTTAAACGCTCAAGCGCGGTGTCCGTCAGCCCGAGCTTTTCAATATCCAAAGTCCCGGCGGTGTTATCCAAAACCCTCAAGACGATCTTCTCACCGTACGCTGTGGGCAGAACATTAACACGGAAATCGACTTCCCTATTCCCGCTTAAGAGGGTCTTGAACCGTCCGTCCTGGGGGATGCGATGCTCGGAAATATCCAAGTTCGAGATGACCTTGATGCGCGAGATAACCGGCAGATGCAGCCCCTTGGCCATTTGATCGATCTCACGGATCACACCGTCAACGCGATACCGGATCCGCAGGGCCTTTTCCATCGGTTCAATAAAAACGTCACTGGCCTTCGCCATGACCGCCTGGTGGATGATCGTATCCGTTAATTTGATCATCGGCGCCTCTTGCGTGAGATCCTGGATCATGCTCTTGTCCATCTCCGCTTCGGCATCCTTAACCAATTCCAGGTCCTCAGCATCCTTAATGTCCTTAATGATCTGCTGCAAGGCCTCATTGGAATCCTTGGAATAATATTGCTCTATTGTCTTTGAAATCTGGGTCGGTCGGCCAATAATCGGGGTGATATTAAGTCCGGTTAAGGCCTTCACATTATCAATAATAAAAATATTCAACGGGTCGGCCATGGCCAATGTCAGATTATCTCCCATACGCGAGATGGGGATGATCTGATATTCTTCAGCCACGTTTTTCGGGACAAGGTTGACAACCTCCGGGTCAATCTTAAGGCGGGAGATGTCTATGGGCGGCAACCCCAACCCCTCACTCATGATCCGGGTTAAATCGTCCTCGCTGATCAAGTTCATTTTCACCAGGATCTTGCTCAAGGCCCCACCCACCTTCTTTTGCTCATCGAGGGCCCTGTCCAAATCCTCAGGCTTGAGAAGTTTATCCCGAATAAGTATCTGTTGTAAACGATCTCGTAAGGAAGACATAATGTGAAGGCTGCTTGTTGGCGGAAGCATACTGGCCTAAACTGAAAATACTGGACCCGTATGCCCAAAAATTAATATGTTGATATTTAATGATCCTGCTGCCCGTAATATTTCTTCATCGCCTCCTTAATATCCGAAGCCGTGCTGACAAAGGTCTGGACCGAACAACCCGTCAACAGTTCAATATCATCGATCGCATGCACATTAAGGGGGTCCGCCATCGCTAATGTCAGGCTATTGCCGATCTTGTCAATCGGGATCAAACAGAATTTCGCACACATATCATGCGGCACGGAATTGAGGACCTCCTGATCTATTTCATAATTAGCCAACGGCAAGAAGGGGAAACCATATTGGCATGTCAGGGCCCGGGCAATATCCTCCTCCGTCGCGAACTTAAGGGCCACCAAAACCTCCCCGAACAAGCCACCCTTCTCTTTTTGATAAGCTATGGCCATGGCCACCTGGTCCCGGTCTATGACGCCCTGTTCGACCAAGAGTTCCCCTAAAAATTTATTTGTGGTTCTTTTGAATTGACGCATAATGAATAAAGTTTAATACAATCGATAAATATGACCCAGCCTCATTAATAAGGAATTTTACTATATTTTTGCGCAGCTAACAATATATATATATTTAATATATTATACAAGGCTAAAATATTTTCCTTCTCTTGCTCAAACTTAACAATAACCCCATCATGATCATAAAGATCATAAACGAGGACCTCCCATAACTGACCAAGGGCAGGGTCAATCCCACCACAGGGCATAACCCTAAAACCATGCCCATATTGATCACCACCTGAAGAGTTGTGATCGCTATGATCCCCGCGCAGATCTGTATGCCAAATTTATCTTTTATGCGCATCATGATCTCAAAGGCACAATATATAAGAATAAAATAACACAACAGCAAGAACAACGTTCCCAGCAGGCCCCATTCTTCACCTATCACAGAAAAAATAAAGTCCGTGTGCCGCTCAGGCAGGAAGTTCAACTGGTTTTGGGTTCCCGAAAGCCACCCCTTGCCGAAAAGGCGACCCGAGCCAATGGCGATCTTGGCCTGAATGATTGTGTACCCGGCCCCCAAGGGATCAATATTGGGATTCAAAAAAACCAAAAGGCGGTCCTTTTGATAGGGTTTAAGAACCAGCCAGCCAAAGGGCATCACGATCAATCCTGTGATGATAAGGCCGACAATATAACGAATATCGACATTGCTGACAAAAAGCATCACAAAGAAAATGCCGAAAAATAAAAGCGCGGTCCCCAGATCCGGCTGTTTAAATATCAAGAGCGCAGGCACTAAAACTACCATAAAGGGAACTAGCAAATTGCCCCACAAGGATTCCCAAAAACTGAAATAGCGAAATGACAGGGCCGGCTTCAATCCACTCAAATATCGGGCCAAAGCCAGGATAACGGTCAATTTGGCGAATTCGGATGGTTGAAAGCTGATCGGCCCGATGGTCAACCATCGTTGCGCCCCCAGGGCCAAGCGCCCGCTTATCATAACCAAGATCAAGAGAAAGATTGTAAAGCCGTAGAGCAGATAGGCCACTTCATACAGGTTATGATAATCAAACCGGCTTAGATAAAACATCAGCCCCAATCCCATCAGGGCCCCGATCAACTGGTCATAAAATATCCTCTCAGAGACCCTGGGATTATGAAAGGAAGCACTGTACAGGGCCACCAAGCCGATCACAATGATCAATACGGTCATTATCCAAATTAATTCATTCAAGTATCTGCGCATATAATTTTATACCCTCACAATATCTGCTGGGCACGTAACCTCTTTAACATATCCCTGGCCATGCGGCAGGCATAGTAGCTTGACCCGCCGTATTCCAAAAAAACACAGAATGCGATCTTAGGCTGCGTACTCATATCATATCCCACAAACCAGGCGTGTGAATTCTTGCCCGGAGCTGTCTGGGCGGTCCCCGTCTTCCCGGAAACCTCAAACCCCGGTATATTCAAGATCCGGGCCGTTCCGTGCGGGTCCGCCACAACCGAACGCAACGCGGCCTGAAGGACATCATAAGATTTCTTCGAAACCCGGACATGCTTGATGGTGGCAAACTTCACGATATCCTTGGCCCCAACGGATTTTATCAAATGCGGCTGCACCACCTTGCCTGAACGGGCTATCGTGGCCATAAGTCCGAGAACCTGCAACGGGGTCACCAAAATATCTCCCTGCCCGATGGATAAATTCAGGGTATCTCCCCTAAACCACCCCCTGTTGCTGGCAATCTTTCTCTGAATACGACTGGGTATTTGTCCTCTGCGCTCAAACGGCAGATCGATCTTGGTCGGCTTACCCAGACCGAACATGCGGGCATATTTATGGATAATATCAGGCCCAATAATATCGCCCACATTATAGAAATACACATTGCAGGAATGGATAATGCCCTCATATAAATTCTGCTGGCCGTGAACGTGCAGACAATGAAAACGCCGCCGGCCCAATTTAAAATACCCGGGACAATTGAACGTTGTCTCCGGCTTGATCTTGCCGCTATCCAGCCCGGCCAGGGTCAGGACGATCTTAAAGACAGAGCCGGGAGGATAAAGACCCTGGATGGCACGGTTCAAGAGCGGGGCCGCCTCATCCGTATACAGTTCCGAAACATTATTTTGTAACTTCACGGAAGTAAAGGTGTTGGGATCAAACGGCGGTGAGCTCACCAATCCTAATATCTCGCCGGAATCAAGGTTCATCACGATAATGGCCCCCCTTTTCGTCCCCAGGGCATTAGCCGCCACTTCCTGGATGCGCTGATCGATCGTCAGGCGCACATCTTCGCCTTTTTGCGGGTCCTTTAAACTCAAAAGGCGCACCTGTTGGCCGCGATTGTTGACCTCGATCTGAACCCCGCCGGGCCTGCCGCGCAAAAATGTATCGTAATAGTCCTCTATGCCGGAATACCCCACGATACTTTGCGGCGTGTACCCGTACTCTTCGACTTCCTCGATCTTAGCCTTGGTGATCTTGCCTACGTTGCCCAGAACATGGGCCCCGGTCGAACGGAACGGATACTCACGACGAAAGGTCTCTTCAATATACAGGCCAGGGAAGCGGAATTTATTTTCCTCCAGGATCATGGCCATCCTTTTATCAACATCCTCGGCCAATATGACCGGCGCAAACGGTGTCGCATGCTTGCGGACAAAACGTTTATTGAGGATATCCCTGTCCGTATCCAACACGTCACTTAAAAAAGCGAACAACGCATCCTTGTCCTTGATGTCCTGGGGGATGACAGTGACATTAAAAGACAGGCGGTTTTGCGCCAGGACCACCCCGTTGCGGTCGAGAACCCTGCCGCGCAGCTCTTTTAAGGGGATGACCCGAATGCGGTTATTAACGCTTAAATTAAAATAATCCTGCCCGCGGATGATCTGGATATAGACCAGATTGCAGCCGATCACAAAAAACAGGATTGAAATGATTACACGGAGAACCTTATAGCGCATTTTAAAAGACGTTCAAAAACGTAATGGGTTATTAAAACGGTCCACACCATCTCAGGGATGAAAACATAAATGATCATCTGCCCGAAACTCACCTCAGCGAACATGGAATATAGAAAATAGTGCAGGAAGATGTTCAAAACCGAAACCAAAAATACCATAAGCACCCGCGAGGCCTTGGAGCCGACCGAGTAAAAGTACCACTTAACAAAGGTCGTAAAATAGGCGCATAGGACAAAGGCAAAAATATTAATGCCAAACGTCTTGACGCCGAAACTGTCTTTCAATATCCCGGCCAGGACCGCCGCCAATAAACTATAGCGAATGCCGCGAAAGAGATTAAAGAAAACGATCATGATGATCAGTACATTCGGCCTCGCCCAAGGGTGCATCACATCGGCCAGGACACTTTCTGCCAAAAACCCGCACAGGATGGAGGCGATGATGAAGATAACTCTCTGCATATTCTTTTTTTCTTAGACCAGCCCTTTAGCCAAAAGAATTTATTCTGTCTTAATAACCAGCACTTCTTCTATCTGGGAAAGGGTAACGGCCGGTTTTATTAAACAGTTAACCGCAACGGCATTGTCCTGGGATTCTATCTGAATGACCTCACCGATCAGAAGGCCTTCTGGAAAGGAAGAACTTATCTTTGAGGTAAGAATAGTGTCATTAACGTTGACATCGGCATCCCCGGAAAGATAACGCATCCGGCATAATCCGCGCAACGTCCCGGCCACCAAGCCAACTTCCCGCGAGCGCTGATCAACAGCGGCAACGCTAAAACTCGGATCCGTCACCAAGATGACCTTCGCTTGATCTTCCTGCACCTCAGCCACTTTCCCGACAATGCCCATCGCATTCACCACGGGCATCCCGACATCGACATCATCCTGCCGCCCCTTATCGATGATCAATGTCGCATTCCAGTTCGACGGGTCACGACCGACAACATTGGCTGCGATCGACGTATATAAAAGTTTCCTTTGGAACTTTAAAAGCTGGGCCAGGCGGTTATTCTCGCGGGCGACCTCCTCCCACCCGACCAAACGCCCCTTTAATATATTCACCTCTTCGGTTAAACGTAAATACTCATTATAAATACGATGGTAGAAAAGTATTTTCTTGGCTTCTTGAAAAGGGAAAAGAATGATCCTTAACGGCAAAGAAATGTTCTTAACAACTAAATTTTTAAGAGGCTGGGAAGGGCCAAAGCGGGCAAAAAGCAACAAAAAAGGAAGAACAACAATGATGGCATAAACGGCTAATTTTGATTTCGTTCTGGACACACTTTAAATGGCGTAATGAAAATGGGGATTGATATTTTAAAAATCCAATTTTGTCGGAACAATAATACGTTTGCGCAAACGATGCGGCATATTCAGTGTTTGCCCCGTCCCCAACACAACAGCTGTTAACGGATCATCGGCAATGTGGACAGGTAATCCCGTCTCCTCGGCAATACGCTTATCCAGGCCACGCAGCAAGGCGCCGCCCCCGGCCATCACGATACCACGGTCGATCAGGTCGGCAGCCAATTCCGGCGGTGTGTTTTCCAGAGAAAGTTTAGAGGCATCAACGATCGCCTGCACGGGTTCCTGGAGGGCCTCACGCACTTCTTCGGACGTGATCGTTATTGTCTTCGGAAGACCGGCGATCAGGTCCCGGCCTCGCACATCCATGATCAACTCTTCCTCCAGAGGATACGCCGAGCCGATACGGATCTTGATCTCCTCGGCCGTGCGCTCCCCGATCATAAGATTATATGTCTTCTTCAAATATTCCATAATCGCCAGATCCATCTCGTCCCCGGCAATGCGAATGGATTTAGAATAAACGATACCACCCAGAGAAATGACGGCATATTCGGTCGTCCCGCCACCAATATCAATGATCATGTTCCCGGCGGCCTCTTCCACGGGCAGGCCCACCCCGACGGCGGCAGCCTTGGGTTCTTCGATCAAATCAACCGCCCGGGCCCCGGCCCTTTCGGCCGAATCCCTGACCGCGCGTTTCTCGACCTCCGTGATCCCGGAAGGGATGGCGATCACAATGGCGGGGCGGACAAGAACTTTTCTGCGATGCACTTTCTTGATAAAATCCTTGAGCATGGCCTCGGTGATCTCGAAATCCGAAATAACACCATCCTTCATCGGGCGGATGGCGACGATGTTGCCCGGCGTGCGGCCCAACATCTTCTTGGCTTCCTCACCGACCGCAACAACACGGTTGGATTCCTTCTCCATGGCCACAACAGAAGGCTCGCAAAGAACAACCCCTTCCCCCTTGACATAAACCAACGTGGTGCAGGTACCCAAATCAATGCCCATATCATAGGAAAAGAGGCCCAATAAATAATTAATAACTTTTCGAAAATACTTAACGAATTTTAGGAGCATATCCACTCCTTTTACATGTAATTTTTGCTATTTTAGTAACCTCTTATATAACAACAAGAAACATATTATATGAAAAAAAAATCACTGTCAACGATTTTGATAGTTAATCTATATTTTTCTATTAATATAATAAGCCTTGGCACAGGGATCACTTTTTGACACATTTTAAAGCGACACCTGTTTTTTTAAAATCATTGATAAACTTTGGATAGGACTTCGCAACACAACCTATATCCTTAACGCGCACAGGACATTTCACGCCTATGACAAAAAAGGCCATAGCCAGACGATGATCATGATGGGGATCCAACACCACATCCTTTTTATAGGCCGCCCCAGGACCAAGGGGCGTAATAATAATCTCATCCTTCTTTTCATGGATCCTCGCGCCGATCTTGCGCAGTTCCGTGGCCAGGTCGCCAATGCGATCAGACTCTTTAATCCGGGCATGCCCTATCCCGTATAAACGTGTCACCCCTTTTGCAAAAAGCGCCAAGACGGACATGACGGGAACAAGATCCGGACAATCTTTAAGGCAAAAGCTGCCGCCCTTGAGGGTAAACGGCCCGCGTATGCGAAGGGCCGTTCGTGTCCTGGTGATCCTCACCCCCATGCGGCGTAACAACGCCAATATACGGCCATCGGCTTGGATCAAATCATTTGGGAAATGGCCCTCAAAGGTCAGGTTAGAATCGACCAAAGCCCCGGCCGCCAGCAGAAATGCGGCCAGGCCATAATCCGACGGCACCTTAAAATTCTTGAGGCCCACAAACCGCTGACCACCTTTTATCCTATAGGCACGCTGACCGACCTTCCTGACCTTGATGCCGCTTCTGGCCAACACTTGTAGGGTCATCGTGATATAATCGTTCGAGACAACATCCCGTCCTAAAATATGTATTTCACTGTCGCCATCAAGCTTGGCACAAGCGATCAATAAGGCCGAGATAAACTGCGAGCTCATATGGCCTTCTATCTCGATCCGCCCCCCCCTGATCGTACCGCCCCGGATGCGGATGGGGATGCTTTCCTTCGCCCCTGTCCCCTTTAAGCGGACACCCTGCTTACGGAGGACCTTGATCAAGGGATGATTCGGCCGTCCCTTAAGGGTTTTCTCCCCTGTGATCACCACCTCATGATCATCCAAAGCTAACAAGGGCAGGACAAATCGCAGCACCGTTCCCGATTCCCGGACGTGGATACTCGACGGCAAAGCCCTCCTGGGGCGCGGCGTCACATGATACATATTCCTGCCCCGGGCCTGGATCCTGGCGCCTAACTTTTGGGCCACGGCCTTGGCCACCTTAGCATCATCGCACACAGAAGGCTCAATAATGGTTGATTCACCGCCGCAGGCGGCGATCATAAAGGCACGAACGGAATATGACTTTGAAGCCGGAAGGCGTATGGTCCCCTGTAATGGTTTTTGTAAATTAACGGAAAGAATCATCTTGATGTATTACTTAGCGACCTTAATGACAGCTTGGTCGTCCTTGGCAACATCCTGACTAGACAATGGCGGGATGAGATCAGCGGCTGACATTTCAGGCAGGGCTCGGGTCACCTTGACATCCCCTAAATAATCGTCACCTCGATAAAGAGATAATATCGTATCTTTGGTAATGCCGTCTTTTTGGCCGAGATTGACAATGACAAAATTCGTTTCTGTATCAACGACGATCACCTTCCCGGCACTGTCTGACGGGGGTTTAACCACGATCTTTTGTAGATCGACATTCATGCCTTCGGGCTCCCCAACGGCCGCCGCCGGCTCACCTTCAGGGACAACATCCTGATCAATGCCACCCATAAGGCTCTCCAATTGCTCCGTAAGCTTTTGCTTTTCCTCTTCCAGTTTGGCCTGGGCCTCTTCTAAGGTCTTGTTCTTTTCCGTCGTTAGATCAAGCCTTTCCTGAAGGGACGCGATCTTCTTTTCAGCTTCGGCGATCTCCGTTGTCAATTTTGTGGCCGTTTCTTCCCTGGCCTTTTTCTCCGCCGCCACACTCTCTTGCAGTTCCGTGTTTAATTTTTTCAACTCCTCCCGCAAGCCCTGCTCGAGCTCCAGGTCCTCAGCCATGTCCTCCTTCTCTTCAGTCAATTCCTTATTTTTCTCTTCCAGCACAAAGACCTGTTTTTTAAGCTCTTTGTTCTCAGCCTGGATTTTGGAGGACAACTCTTCGGCCACCTGGCGGAGTTCCACTTCCTTAAGAAAGAAAAAAACCGCAATCGTGGTCAACGCAACGAGGAGGATGGCAATAACAACCAAAAAAAACGTTAATGCTTTCCCTGATCTGTTCATATATTATCTCCCTTTAAAAATCATTCTTGTTATTTGTATTATAGAATAAAAAAGGAACAAGTAAAGATTTGATTGGGAAAAATCTATCAATATGCAGCCTGGGAAGATACTAGATCAAAACCCGGCCAAAAATTCCTTGGGGATCAAAGAAGAAAATTCCATAAAGACCTTGCGTTGCGGATGATGAAAGCCTATCGATTGAGCGTGCAAGGCCAAACGCGGGAATGACCCGCGCTGGCCGTACTTATCATCCCCCAAAATCGAATGCCCCAAATAGGCCATGTGGACACGCAACTGATGGGTCCGTCCGGTCTGGGGATACAGCGCAACAAGCGTCGCTTTATTCCTGAAAACCTTAAGGACCTTGTACCTTGTTGTAGCTGCCTTGGCCGTCTCATCAAAACGCACGGCCTTCTTATCAAAATGACGGCTATGCTTGCCCAAAGCGGCATCGATGATCCCCTCCTCATGGGCCACCTCCCCTTGGACCAACGCCACATATTTTTTGCGGACACGGTGCTTCTCAAATTCCCTCGATAAACGGATATGGCTTTGATTGTCCTTCGCCACGACCACCAGGCCTGAGGTCTCGCGGTCAAGGCGGTGAACGATCCCGGGACGGAATTCATGGTTCACAGATGATAATTTCTGGCAATGGTACAACAAGGCATTGACGAGCGTGCCGCAACGCATGCCAGCCGTCGGGTGGACTAGCATGCCGACCGGCTTATTGATCAATACAATGGCCTCATCCTCATAAAAGATATCAAGGGGGATATTCTCAGGCTCCAGGGCCGCGGTCTCCTGAGGATCCGAAAAATTAACAACGATCACATCCCCGCCGGCAACTTTATGATGCGGCTTGAGGCTTTTGTCATTCACCAACACACAATCCGTCTCGATCAAATGCTTCACAAACGTTCGGGATGGCTGGTCAGGAAGATTTTTGGTCAAATAGATGTCCAGGCGCAGGGATTGATCCTGGGGCTCAACATTAAATGTATATTGCGGCATAAAATTTTATGGATTCCGCCTGGTGATCAACGTATTCACAAACAGGCCCGTGGCCAATATCCCCAGGGCTACATATTGATAAATACTTAAATTTAGCCAAAGGGGCTCATGGTCGGCGCGAAAGAATTCAACGATAAATCGTTGGCCGGAGGCCAAGATAAAATACAAGACCAAAACCTGGCCGGGTGTTTTTGAGAAATTACGAAACCTTTTTAAAATAAAAAATATAGCAAATAAAGCGGCCGACATGTACAACTGGGTGGGATGAAGGCGCGCATCATGGACCGGAAAATATATGCCCCAGGATACCTCCCTGCCGTAACAGCAGCCGTTCAAAAAACAGCCGATACGGCCGATCGCCTGCCCCAGGGCAATATAGGGCGCCATGAGATCCAGCGTCAATAAAAAAGGAAGCCTCTCTCTCTTAATGAGCCAGACAGCCACGGCCGTGCCAATCACCAGGGATCCCTGCCAAGACAACCCCCCGTGGTGGATCATTATGATCTCAAGCGGATTGGTAATAAAAAATTGGAAATTCAACAGGATATAAAAAATCCTCGCCCCCATAATGCCGCTGATGACGATCCAAAACACCAAATCATAAATAATGTCGGGATGGATTTTGTAATGGACAGCCTCCCGCGCCAAAAGCACTGAACAGACGATGACGCTGATGGCCATCATCACGCCATAGGAATATATCGTGACAGGACCTATCTGGCAGATAATAGGGAACATAATAACAGAATTATTTCTGTCGGCCGCTCATCACAACGCATTTTAAGGCAATGATCACAGCGCCTACCGTAATTGAGCTGTCGGCGATATTGAAGACCGGCCAAATTTGTAGATCAATAAAATCGATGACATAACCATAGTACATCCGATCCACTAAATTGCCCACCGCCCCTGCGAGGATCAAGGAAAAGGCAATGATGTACGTCCGGCTTAATTCTTCATCATTGTTTTTATAGTAGTATATATTATAAATCAAAAGGACAATCGCAATAACAGGAATAATAATAAAAACGATGCCCTGATCTTTGAACAGACCGAAAGCGATCCCCGTATTGTGCACCAACGTCATTTCCAGAATGCCGCGAATAACAGGCAGGGATTCACCTAAAGAAAGTATCTTGGAAAAAAAGATCTTGCTGATTCTATCAAGGAAAACGACGGTGGATACAAGGGAAAGCGAAAGAAAAATATTCAGTTGAGATTCCGAGATCTTATTCATATGTGAACACGAAGATTCTTATACCATTATATCCCTCAAGGGATGATGGCGCGCCCATCCCGGCATCAAAGAGCAGGAAAAATCTTAGTGGCTGTTGTTTTCCAACTCTTCTTGGGCCTGAATGGTATACTCGGCATAGGGAATAGCTTTCAGGCGGGCTATCGGTATTGGTTTTTTTGTTTTAAGACAAATTCCATAGGTGCCCTCTTCGATCCGCTTTAAGGCATTTTCAATTTTCTGGAGTAACTCACGGTCATTCGAGGCCAACCCCAGCGTAAATTCCCGATCGTACATATCCGTTGCGACATCCGCCATATGCATGGAATGCCCTGCGTTTTCCGTTTGCCCCTCCCCATTATCGGGGTGATTGGCGGAACTCATCCCTTTGATATCATTTAAAATATCTTCCCGCATCTTTAAAAGTATCTTTTTAAAACCCTCTAACTGTTTTTTATCTAGCTTATGGCCGGGCATATTCATGACTCCTTAATTTGATCACAAGTCCTAACCTTCAGACTCTTTTTAGATTTTCCTTAACCGCGGTAACACAACGTGGACATAAATCCTTATATTCCTGATCACTGCCAATATCGGCGAAATTCCAGCAACGCGGGCATTTTTGACCGTCGGCTTTCCTGATCTCGACATTTGTTTGAGGGAACATCTCCCCGAGGCCCTGGGTCATTGTTGCCTGCATGCTTATGTCAACCTGTGAGACAACCAATAAAGCTGGCAGCATGTCCTTGAGTTTATTCAGATACTCTCCGTCCCTTTGACTGGCGGTTTGAAATACGACCTTGGCTTCCAGGGGAGAACCGATCTCGCCCACGCGACGCTTATCTTCCAGGGCCTTTAAGACAAAGGGCCTTAATTCCAGGAAGGGCCCGAAAAGTTCATGGACCTTTTCATTTTTCCATTCTGCCGGAATGGACAGCCACTCCAATAAATGGACGCTAGGGCAGTCCGCGAACTCCTTAGCCTTAGGCATCGCCAAGAATATCTCATCGGCCGTAAAAGGAATAATCGGAGCCAGTAATCTGACCAAGTGATTTACCATATAAAAAAGAACGGTTTGGGCTGATCGTCTTTGTTTGGAAATGGATGAAGAAGTATACAAACGATCTTTTAAAATGTCAAGATAAAAACCTGAGAGCTCTTCATTACAGAAAGAATATATCAATTTGTACACTTTCGCAAATTCATATCGGTTATACGCCCCCTGAACATCCCCGATGAGCCTCTGGAGCTGAAACAGAGCCCATTGATCCACCTCAAGCATTTGGGCATACGGGAGGGCGTCGGCATCCGGATCGAAATCATAGATATTGCCCAAAAGATAACGGACTGTATTGCGGATCTTGCGATAAGCGTCCACCAGGCGGTCGATGATCTCTTGGGAGAGACGGATATCATCATTATAATTACTTGAGGCCACCCACATCCTTAAGATATCAACGCCATTATGCTTGATGATATCCTGCGGGGCAATGACATTCCCCAGGGACTTCGACATTTTGCGGCCGTCCCCATCCACCACAAAACCATGCGTCAAAACGGCTTTATACGGAGCCTGCTGGTCCAGCGCCACGGACGGGATCAGGGAGGATTGGAACCAACCGCGGTGCTGGTCCGATCCTTCCAAATACAGATCGACGGGCAGATCCATATTCATCATCGGCTTGACCACCGCCTGATGGCTGACGCCGGAATCGAACCATACATCAAGGATATCCGAGGTCTTTTCAAATGTATTGCCGCCGCAATCAGGGCACACAAACCCCTTAGGCACAATATCTTTTATTTCTTTGCTAAACCAGGCATCACTGCCATCCTGCCTGACGATATCCATGAATCTGTCGATCACCTCGGTATACAATTTATGCTCTCCCTGACATCCCTGACAGATCAGCGCGGGGATCGGCACGCCCCAATGCCGCTGCCGCGACAGGCACCAGTCCGGGCGCAACGCCACCATGGAGGCAATCCGCTCCTGGCCCGAGCCGGGGATCCACGTGACCTTATCCTGGATATTATTGATCAGTTTTTGGCGCAGATCCTTATGGTCGATCTTCAAGAACCATTGTTTTGTCGCACGAAAGATGATCGGCTTTTTGCACCGCCAGCAATGCGGATAGGAATGGGCCACGTTCTCACTCAAGATCAGCAGGCCCCGGGCCTTAAGGTCCGCGACGATATGGTCATTGGCCTTAAAAACATGCTGACCGGCAAACGGACCGCCCTCTTCGGTAAAAACACCGCGGTCATTGACAGGCATCAAAACAGGCAGGCCATACTTCAATCCCGTTTCATAATCTTCCTGCCCGTGCCCGGGGGCGGTGTGCACCAACCCCGTCCCCTCCTCTTTGGTGACATAATCAGCCGTGACCACCCGGCAACTCTCAAGGCGAGCAAAGGGATGTGAATACACAAGCCCTGTCAAGGCTGCACCGTTAACCTTCTTGATAACCTGGCCGTTAACATCAACCTTCTCGAGGAGGGCCTTGTGTAAAGATTCCTCCATAACCAAGATTTCTTCGGCCCTCTCGATCAAGACATAGTCAAACTGGGGATGGACCGCCACCGCCACATTGGCCAATAACGTCCAGGGCGTGGTCGTCCAGATACACAGGTGCACAGCTTTCCCGTCAGGGACACCCGGCAGTTTTTGGGGATTAGTAACAACAAAGCGCACAAATACCGACGGCGAGGTATGGTCCTCGTATTCCACCTCAGCCTCGGCTAACGCTGTTTCGCAATCCGCGCACCAGTTGACCGGCTTAAGCCCCCGGTAAACATATCCTTCCTTCACCAGCCGGCCAAAGGACTTGAGGATCCAATATTCATACTCACGCGACAATGTCAAATATGGCCGATCCCATTCCCCGAGGATGCCCAGCCGGATGAATTCCTCCTTTTGGATATCAACAAATGTCAAGGCATAATCATGGGCCTCTTTTCTAAAGGCCACTGTATCGACGTCGGATTTTCTCTTCTTCAATTTCTTGAATAACTGATGCTCGATGGGCAGGCCATGACAATCCCATCCGGGGACATAGAGGGAATCAAGGCCCTGCATAGTTTTCATCTTGACGACAAAATCCTTCAACACCTTATTCAACACATGGCCGATATGGATATGCCCGTTGGCATAGGGAGGCCCGTCATGCAGAATGAAAGTTTTTTTGCCCTTGGATTTAGCGCGCAGGTCCTTATATAAACCTTGCTTCTGCCATTGCGACAACATCAGCGGCTCTTTTTGGGTCAGCCCCGCCTTCATGGCAAAACTTGTCTTGGGTAAATTCAATGTCTTTTGATAATTTATTTTTTCCATAATAGTTCTCGGGTCCTTTATACGCAAAACCTCAATGAGTTTACAAATATTTTCCCACCAACAGGTCTAACTCCTTGATCTTCTGCTCCGGGATCAATTCCTTGCGTGTGATGATCGCATATTTCATGGCATCCACGGCGCTGAACGCCGTGAGCTTGCCTATCTTCGGGATGGAGGCCTGCAAGATCTTTTTGGCATTGACGATATTTTTGTTCAAATTATCAATGATCATATCCACCGTGACCGATTCCTCTGTTTCGTACCAGCAATCATAATCCGTGACCGCGGCCAACGTCGCGTAGGAGATCTCGGCCTCGCGCGCCAGTTTGGCCTCGGTCAAATTCGTCATCCCAATAATATCCATGCCCCAACGGCGGTATAAATGGCTCTCGGCCTTGGTCGAGAACTGGGGGCCTTCCATGCACACATAGGTGCCCTTGGGGTGGGCCGTCAGCCCCAATTCCTGACAGGTCCCGCTCAGAATCTCGGCGATCTCTCTTGAGATGGGCTCAGCAAATGGGACATGCGCGACAATGCCCTCGGTAAAAAAGGTCGCCATGCGTGACCCGCGCGTGCGATCCAAGAATTGGTCGGGGATCACAAAATCCATGGGCTTGATGTTCTCCTTCAGGCTGCCGCAGGCAGAAACAGATACGATCGCATCCACGCCGAGCTTTTTCATGCCAAAGATATTGGCCCGGTAATTGATCTCACTGGGGCTGATACGGTGCCCCTTGCCATGCCGCGGTAAAAACACAACATCAATATTATCCAACGTGCCGGTAATAAAATTACTCGAGGGCTCTCCAAAAGGAGTCATCAGGGACTGTTCCTCGATATTGGTGAGGCCTTCCAGTTGATACAACCCGCTTCCTCCAATAACACCTACTTTAGCCATGATGATTCTCCTTTGTTACCTCCCCGGGCCCACGCACACCCGGGGCTCCATTTATGTAAGCGATAATTCGCCGGCCCTTTTGGCTGCAGCCTTAAGTGCTTGTTTATAAATTATATCGATCTTGGCCGCCCATAAGACCTTAAGGGCCGCCTCCGTTGTCCCTGCCTTGGAGGTAACCCTTTTTCTAAGCTCCGCAGCCTCTTCTTGCTGACGGCGCATCAGATGCACACTGCCTGAAAGTGTCTCGGCAACCAGCTGCTGGCTTAACTTCTTATCAAGCCCCAGGGACCTGGCGGCCTGCATAAGGACCTCGGCAAAAAGAAAAACATAGGCCGGCCCGCTGCCGGAGACAGCGGTCACGGCATTGATCTGTTTTTCCTGAACGATAACGGTTTGACCGATACAATCAAAAATACGGCGTGCCTTGGCCACATCTTGCGGGCTGGCGAACCTACCGCGACAGACAGCGGTGATCCCCTGGCCGATCTGCAGGGGCAAGTTGGGCATCGTCCGCACCACCTTAACCTTGAATCCCAATCGCTTTTGAATATACGTCGTGGTGATGCCGGCCGCGATCGAGATGATCACATGCCTGGACGCCACATGCCCAGCCAAACGCCTTAAGACATCCTCCATATCCTGGGGCTTGACGGCCAAAATAATAATGTCGGCCGACTTAGAAAGGCCCTCCAGATCTTTGATGGGCACCTTCATTTGGCGACGCAGGCGCGCTGCCTTTTTTGTGTCAGCCTCGCATACAATGACCTTATAGGCGCCACGGATCCCGCGTATGATCGCACTGCCCATATTGCCGCCGCCGATAATGCCGACTGTCGTTTTCATATATTCTCCTTTTGTGAAGGCCCAAAGGCCATCATGTTTCTGCAAAATCCCGGAGCCTAAAGGATCTAGCCAAAAATCGCGCTGCCGATCCTGAGCATATTGGCCCCTTCCTCCAAGGCTATCTCATAGTCATGGGTCATCCCCATGGACAAATATCTCATCTCGACCTTATCCTCAATACAGAAATGATCATTGATCTCTTCGCTCACATCTTTTAAGGACCGGAAACACTGGCGGATGATGCCTTGATCATCACTCAGGGGCGCCATGGTCATCAACCCCAAAAGGCGGATACGCTGGCACATTTGGACTTCCTCAACCAATGTAAAAAGGTTGCCTTTTTCAATCCCGAACTTTTGGGCCTCGCCTGATATGTTGACCTCAAGCAGGATATCTATCTTGGCGCGCTGAGATCGGGCCGCCTGCTTTTCAATTTCACGGATCAGCTTCACACTGTCCACGGACTGTATCATGTCAAACAATTCCAAGGCCGTCTTGACCTTATTGGTCTGCAGATGGCCGATCATGTGCTTGGTGACCCGGGGCAGGACATCTTGCAATTGCGAAAATTTCTCACGGGCGGCCTGGACCTTGCTCTCACCGATATGGGTCATGCCCCCCTCAATAGCGTCACGGATATCAGACTCGCTGGAATATTTTGTCGCGCCGACCAACACGATATCACGCGGATCTCGGCCGATCTTTTGGCAAATCCTTTCAATAGTATCAAAAACAGAACGCAATCGGGCTTGAATCATTGGAATAAAATATCACAAAGCCCTTTGAGCGTCAAGAAAACATAAGTATCTATGCTTGGTAAAGGCATATATCCTATTAAGATTAATACTAATGAACCCCATGGCCCTCGCGTCAAGAATAAAAAAATAAAAAGCGTTGAAAAGGATTTCATGCGAAGTATAATAGCGATAATTTCAAACGGACGGGACAAAAAACAAACGCCAGCCATCCCCCGGCTTATTTCTTAAGGAAAGGAAACAGGTATGCCCAAAGAATCCGCCTCACCGGTCGTGGATCTTTCCATCAGCAAAAAGGAAGAGGAACAGATACAACTGGAGACCATTCGCGATACCATCCGCGATGAGGTCCAGGATTATGCCAAAAACTTCAAAACATCCTGGCTCAAGTTGGGGCGGCATCTCTATGCCATCCACCAGGACAAAATGTTCCATGCCTGGGGCTTTGAAAAATTCGAAGATTATCTGGAGGAGGAATTAGGCATCAAAAAAAGTGTCGGGTATGCCCTGTTCAAGGCCTATCTCTTCATCGAAGAGCAAGAGCCAATCTACCTCGATAATAAATTCAGCCAGCAGCGCAATGCCGTGCAAATTCCCAATTACGACAGCATCAATGTGCTGCGCCTGGCCAAACGCAAGAAGGAACTGCTCGCCGAGGATTACAAAAAACTTCGGGAAGACATCTTTGAGAGGGGCCTGCCTGCCTCAGATGCCCGCAAGGATCTCACCGCCCTGATCAAGGAACGCAAGGTCGTTGACCCCCAAGAGGAACGCGAACAACGCCAAACAGCCACAATTAAAAAATTCATCACCGCGATCAACAGTTTCAAGAAAGAGGCCCAGGCCCTTAAAATTGTTCCCGACGCTATTTTAAAGCAATTGGCAACCTTGAAGAAAGACCTCGAGTCCCAATCTTAAAAGGAAATTCCCTTTTCGGCTAAAATCCCCACAACCTTATCTTTGAGGATGCCGGCCACAAACGCATGCCCCCGTGGCGTATAATGGTCGATATCAATGAAATACTCCTGCCAAATATTTTGAATATCCTCTCTAAAGGCCTTGGCCATGTCATTATACGGCCTATCGGGCTTAAGGCCATACTGTTGCCCCAGACACTGCCTGACCTGGGCCCTTAAGGCGGCCAAAATACCAACATAATAAAGCCCCCTCTTTTGGGCAAGATCCCTAACGACATCCTGGGTGTAGGTCATCGCCTCATCATACATCTGCAAGGAACTCGGGGAAACCATAACAATACAATCGATACTGTTCTGGCGGCAAACATCGGCATGTTTATTGAGCCATCGCAGACAATCGGCCCAGGCGGCCTTAGCCTCTTGGCTGTCAGGGGGAAACACAGCGGTCTTCCAATCAAGCTGGCGATGATGGGCATCAACGGTATCTTGTATGTCCTCGCCGTCACGCAGGCGCTCCCGGAATTTTAGATAGGCATACCGCGCATATAAATAAAACCGGCTATGCTCACTGAGCCAATGATGCCAGAAAGGGACGTCCATGACTTTATGATAATCCATGCCGCTGCCGCCGTAGCGCCTAAATACCTTATAGGGCTCAATAACATCATTCAAATCGTACTGCAGGATGGCTATATCGGGCTTGAAGATCAATGAGCGTTTGAGATCATAAAATTCCTGGAACGGGCTGTTGCCGGGCACCGCCGTATTGATCACATCAAAATGATAGGCAGGATAGGCCGCATTGAGGGCATATTCCAGCTGGTTGGGATACGCCTGGTCATGCGTCACGCCATGGCCAAAGGTAACGGAATCGCCCACCGCAACGATCCGGACGGCATTCGGCTTTTTGCCGGCGGGGATCTCGGCATCACGGTAACCCAAGGAATTAGTGTGGCACACCTTACCCGCGAATTCGCCGGCCTTAATGTTGGGCTTGAGCCCAAAGACCTTGTCCCTGTCATACGTAAAGATCGTTGGGTATTCAAACCGCTGTGGGCCGTCTATCAAACGGCAAAGCCCCTCGATGCCAGCAAAAAAAAGAATGACGGTGCATGCGGCAAACAAAAAGTTTTTCACGCCCTTGCTAATCATAGATTGAACCATATTCTAACATAATTTTGGCAAGAAAAAAGGCCCGCTTTTTAAAGCGGGCCTCCTTTCCGTGGCTTATTATGATTCTTAATAACAATAATCCCGTGTCTCCCAATGGCCTCCGGACTCGACCTTGTAGCGGATATAATGGCCGTCAACGATAATTTGTCCGTATCTTTTATGATGGTCCTCGTGCTTGGGGATATATTTTTTTGTATATTTATAATGGGGCACCCAAACACGATCAAAACAATCACGGCCTCTATGCTTGTGATATACATAACGCTGGCGCGGGCGCGGCTTATGCTTCTTTTGGATCTTGCGCGGTACATATGTCGCTTGATTATTGATCCCCGTGACATTACCGATCACATCCACCTTGCCGCCGGTCAACACCCGCATGCCTTCGATAATGGCGAATACCTTGCCGGCCTTATCCCAGTCGCTGGCATAACTGACATTACTGATCCCGCCCGTAAAGGTCAGGCATAAAATTATGATCGTTACCTTTTTCATGGTAAGCCCCCTTTGGTATATGGTTTTAAATATCCCTCTCCCCCAAGCTGTTTGGTGGCGTATCCTGTCACTTTTTTAGACATAGGGACAGCTTAAAAAGTTCCCATGTAAAATTAGGGACAGGTACATATTTAAAAATATGTACCTGTCCCTAATTTTCTGCCAAATTTTAAACGCGGTATTTTGTGGTCCGGTTCTTATAAATGAAGACCTTGCGGAAGAATTTCACAAGATGGACGATCACGATCAGCACAGAGGCCATTAAAATACAGATAATAGCGCCGATGGTGACACTGACCTTTCTATAAATCTGTTGTATCATATTATGTTATTGTAAAATCGCTACGATAAAATAGTTCCTTGCGTAAATGGCAGATAAATTGCAACTCCGGCACAAAACGGTATTCCTTATATTTCAATCTTTGTTTAAAATGATAACTCACGGGAATAGCTACCTTCTGGGCTATGTAGCGTAAATATTTATTACGCAAACTGCCCATGATATTCTCCAAGGCATGCGCGAGAATGCTGATATAGCAAACATTGCTCAAATGAACACATTCCTTATCCGAATACCATGGGTTCTTGCTGCCGTCGGGCAGAATATCCTCAAAGGTCCAATAAGCCCATCCCTCCAGGGAATCCGGGGGTTTCAATCCATGGTCCAGGCACAAGGCATAGGACGGGGTCCCCGGGATCGGCGTGAAGATGGCAATCGTCTCAAGCTGGGCGGCCGGATTATCTTCAAGAAGCTTAAAGCCCAGATCAATGGTCTTATCAATATCCTCGAACGTCTCGGTGGGATACCCGATCAGCCGGCCAAAGGCCGGAATGATCCCATGCTTTTTGCACACCAGATTCGCCTGGAGGGTTTGATCGACAGTGATCATCTTATTCATCAAATCCAGGATACGCTGGGAACCGGATTCCGCCCCGAACTTGAGCGTGTGGGCCCCGGCCCTCTTTAAGGTGGCCACTTCATAATCCGAGGCCTTCAAGAACACATCCACGCGCGTCCCGGAGGTATAAAAATTAATGTTCAAATTGCGCTCAATGATCCCCTCGCAGATGGTGGTCGCCCGCCTGCGATCGATATAAAATTCATCATCCCTAAGCCATATGCCGTTTAGATCAAAACGCTTAACGTTCTCGGTGATCATCTCAAGGCTTTTGGCAATGGAAACGGGCCGCCATTTCCGTTTACGGATCGCGGAACTGCTGCAGAACCCGCAGCAAAACGGACAGCCCCGGCTGGTCTGGCCGATATCCAGCGTACGCGAACTCCCCTTAAGGTACATGTCCTGATGGATATATTTTTCCACATCGATCAATTCCCAGGGGACCGGCAAAAGGGTCTCGACATCCATCAGGGGCCGTTCCGGGGTTTGAACGATCCGGGCCCCATCCTTAAAGACAATCCCCTCAACGCAGCGCAGGTCCCTTTTATGATCCAGGGCCTCGACCAATTCCAGAAAAGTCTCGTCCCCCTCCCCCACAACAACAATGTCCACCTTATCATTTTCGGCCGTCTGCTGGGGCATGACCGTTGGGTGACATCCCCCCCAGACGATCGGCACCTTGCCGTCAGTCAAATTCCTGACATACTGCGCCAGGGTCAAGGCATGGTAAATCTGGGTGCCGGTCATGGTGCTCAGGGCCACGCAAATCATATCTTCGGAGATATATTCCTTTAGGATATCCTCGGTGATCATCTGGGTGCGATGGTCCAGGAGCTTGACACGATAACCGGCCTTCAGCACAGGGGCGGCAATGGTCAAGAGGGCATGCGGCGGGGCTACGGTGGAGCCGAAATCCATCCCGGTCTTCGGATACAACAACAGGACATCACATTTTTTATCGGGAACATTAAGCATCGGTTCGATCAGAATCCATTCTTTAGTTCAATATACAATCATATACCATGCCTGGGTAAAAAACAAAATGAAATCAAAAAAATATGAGGAAATTTTGGATGGATCAAGAGGCCGCAAAAACAATCTTGTCTAAATTATTTTATAAGCTCACAATCAATATTCTTCAGGCTCTCCCCCTGGGTGAGATCCTTCACGCACATCATAAATGGGTCAACAAAGTCCTCATAAATACACACAGCCTTGATGCGCTTGACCTTTTTCTTCCACGCCTCGCTCATCTCGAACAGTCTGAGCCCGACCATCTGTTCGGCGCCGTCGACCGTGATATTGTTGGACAGGGTAACCTTAAAGCGGACCTCCTCCCCGGGTATCAAGGCCGTCTGCGTGAACTCGACCCTATCCTCTTGTTCGGCCCGGTCCAGGGAAAAGGAATATTCCCACTCACCGCTGCCCTCCCAATTCCACCGCACAACAGCGATCGGGGCATGGACCATCAGATCCGAGCCTGTATAAAAAAGATGAAAAGTGGCCTCACTTAAATCAGCCGTTTTCTTTTTCATCTGACCGTAGATCTTTTGGGTCACATATTTGATTTCCTCTTCGCGGATCCCCTGCGGGACCGTGACCGAATAATCCTTGCGGATGACATCCTCTTGGCTGATATCTTTGGTCTCGACCACCTCAAAGGCAATATTTCTATTGATCGGCTTGCGGTGGAAAAAGATGCGCGGGATGATGGCCAAGGCAAATAAAACAAGGCAAGCTATCAGGCCGACAAGCAAACGGGATGCCAGGGGCGGCAATTGATGATCAACCTCCGCCAACTCAGGCCCTTTCTTAAAACGCTTGATCTCCTGGGGTTTATATACCTTGGGCGGCGCCTTATCGGTGTCAATAGGAGCCACTTTCAGCTCTGGGCTTCCCGTTGGCTCCGAAACGGACGTGTCTTTGGTGAAAGCCGTTTTTAATTCGCTGGTCGGATGGGATGTCGGGGGCGGCGCGCTTGAGCCGAAAACCAAATGGATGCTTTCGACCTCTAGCCCCTGATTTTTTAGATCTTTTTTCGCTGCCTCAATGTCGTCGGCGGCTATTTTAGCCTGAACGGTCTCTCCCGCTTGATTTTTCGCCCGGTAGGAAAAATTAAAAGCCATGTCAAATCCAGATTAAAATGAATTAGGCGCCCTTCCCTCTCCAATGATTTTGCGACGCACCCTTTTTGCCGGCATCCTTGCCATTCGCTTGGACCCAAAAAAATTTACCCTTGCTATTATGCACAAGTTTCAGCGTAATATCAACGACTTTAGCGTCATATTTCTTGCCGCTCCCCTGCTTAAGTTCTTTAACAGCCTTGGTCAGGCCCAATGCCGGTCGATACGGCCGGTGATTGGTCATGGCCTCCAAAACATCGGCCACCGCTAGAATGCGGGCCTCAGGCAGGATCTGTTTGCCCTTCAAGCCGCGCGGATACCCGCTGCCGTCGAGGCGTTCATGATGCTGGTAGATGATCTCGGCCAGCGGGAACGGGAACACCACATCCTTGATCAGCCGGTGGCAGTTGTTGGTGTGTTCCTTGATCAGCCGGTACTCGAGATCGCTGAGCTTACCCGGCTTGATCAGGATATCCAAAGGGATGCTGATCTTGCCCAGATCATGCAATTCCGCCGCGATCTCGATCTGCAGCAATTTATTGTCATCATACCCGAGTTTCCTGGCGATCGCCTTGGCGATCAGGCTCACGTCCCGGGCATGGGTTTGGGTGTAGGGGTCGCGCATCTCAAGGGCCTTGCTCAAGACCGCTAGGGCATTGAGGACCATGGTATGCCGTTCAAATTCCAGATTGGCATGGGCCGTCATATCACGGGTGATGCCCATCGTGCCGATGATCTTGCCCTTGGTATCATAAATAGGGACCTTGGTGGTGATGACCTGGTTCCAGGTGCCGTTGGGCAGGAGCGTGCGCTCGATCTTGCCGACGATTGGCTTGCCGGTTTTTAATATCTGATTGTCATCATTGAACATCTGCCGGGCCTGCTCCTCGGGGAAAAAATCAAAATCCGTCTTGCCGAGGATGTTCTCGACCTTGCCACCGAAACCGTCGGCATAGAACTTATTGACCCGTGTCAGCCTGTTCTTGCGGTCCTTAAAATAGATCGCATCCGGGATACTGTCGAGGATGGACTGCAGCGCATCCGAGACCAAATGCGCATTTTCCTGGCCGTCCTTGCAGGAAGAGATATCCTGGATGATGCCCTCGGCATACGATCCCTGGCCGTTATGCGAGACAATCGCATGGATCATGACCCATTTGACCTTGCGGTTATGCGTCAGGCAGGAGGTCTCAAAATTATGAACGGCCTTTTTTTCTTTAAACTTCTCCAAAAGCTCCTGGGCATCCTTCTTATTAACGATAAAATCACCCAGATGCTTTAAAATAACGTCTTTAGGATGGGGGATGCCGAATATCCTGGCCAATCCCTTGCTGGAATACACAAAACCGCGATGCGGCTTGAATTCATACCTAAAACGGCCTATCCCCAATTTATCCAACGTCGTGTTCTCTAACATATGCGGCATAACGCACCTCCTTAAAAACGCGGGACGTGATTTATTCCCTGAATTCTTTTCGGATCTCAGATAAACTCAGTTTTCGAATCAACCAAAGAAACAATATGATAAAACCGCTCGATACGGCATACGATACGACCCTAAAGATATGCAGGATCACAACGCTGGTGCTCTCCCGCAGGGAGCCGCCCACCTGAAGCGCGTCCGGGACCATGGCCTCATACATGAGCATGCCCCCCACGCACCATGCAATACCGGCCAAAAAAAACAACATAAAATAGAGCCGGGCCCAGTTCTTGCGTTTCAATAACCCCACGGCATTGAACAGCGTGAACGCCGATACGAACAAGGCAACCTGCGCCATCAAAAGCAGATTGTTGTGATAAAACCTCACAATATCCGGCAGCCTTTGACCGCGCGGGCTGTCCAAATATAACTGAATATCTTCAAAAGAGACGCGTGTCTGGATCAACTCATACTGCAGGGTTGCCATCAGCATCGCCGCGACCGCAACAACGATCAGGATACCGCTGATAACCGAAATAAATCGGGAAGCCTCGGATTCAATTTCTTTTTTAGGCATTTAAATAATTAGGGACAGGTACATATTTCTTCATGGGGACAAGGCCCGATTTTTTATTAAATAGGGCTCTGTCCCTGTTTATTATATCGCTTCCATGGTCGACGGCGGCTTGGTGGCGATATTATACGTGACGCTCACCACGCCGGGGACCTCTTGCACCATGCGATCGGCTAATCTGTCCAATGTTTCATAGGGCAACCTACTCGGCGTGGCGGTGCGGGCATCCACGCTGTCCCAGCAGCGGATCTCGATCTGCCGGCCGAATTCACGCTGGTTGTTGCGCATGCCGGTCACGCGGTCCTGGTGCAGGATCGCCATATATTGAAAGGCCTTGACCGAAGCCAGCTCCTGCTCGATGATCGTGGTGGCCGCCCTGACAACATCGATGCGCTCGGGTGTGGCCTCGCCGATCACCCGCGCGGATAAGGCCGGGCCCGGAAACGGCATGCGGTTAAAGATCGTCTCGGGCAGGCCGGTGGCCTCAGCCACCTTGCGCACCCCATCCTTCCTTAACTGAATTAAGGGCTCAATGATCTTGTAGCCAAAGGCGGCCTGCGGATCAATGCCCAGTTGCTCAAAGACATTATGCTGCCTTTTAATGCCGGCCACGGTCTCATCCACATCGGTCAAGATCGTCCCCTGCAAAAGATATTTGGCCCCGCTGTCCTTGACCAGCTGGCCGAAGACGTCCTTGTAAAAGGTCTGGGTGATGGCCTCCCGTTTCTCCTCCGGGTCCGTGATGCCTTTAAGCGCGGCAAAAAATTGATCGCGCGCGTCAATGATCTCAACCTTCACGCCCAATTCCTTGAAAATAGAAACGATCGTCTGCGGCTCATCCTGGCGCATGATCCCGTTATCGATAAAATATGTCTTCAACCGATCGCCCAGGGCCTTATGCCCCAGCATGGTCACGGCTGATGAATCCACCCCGCCGGATAAGGCGTTGATGGCCAGCCCATCGCCAACGGTCTCAGAAATTTTTCGGCACTGCTCAGTGATAAATTTTTGGGTATCGAGTTCCTGGGCCTTGATTTCTTCGATTGTGATCATGGCATTCCTCCGGATTTGTGATAAATGTTATTTTGCCTATTGTATAATCACATTATAAAAATTACAAGTAAAATGGGGACAGCTCCCTATTTCTCAAGTATTGAGAAATAGGGAGCTGTCCCCATTTTAAATACCTTATGCTTTTTTACGTCTGCGCACCAAACCGCCCAAGATGCCCGTGCTTAATAAAAGCAAGGTTGACGGTTCCGGGATGGTCGGATCGGTATCAGAAAACGATCCTGCCTGAATAAAAACACCGGCATCCAGAAATCGGTCGCCGGCATCGGCAATGGCTAACTTGATGGTGTGATTTCCCGCTGACAGGCCCTTGAACTGCGCGGTCAACACATCAGTAAAACCGTCATATTCGAAAGGATAAGGAAAATTAGCGCCCGCTACATCATGAAAATCATTGTCATTGTAATAGCCTGCATAGGAACCGTTATTTACATTGTTGATGGAAACCGGCGTGGTTGTGCCGGGTATCAAGGCCAGGTTATCCGTGATGGCTGTCCCGTCAAGAAAAAAACCAAAAACATCATTGTAAGCAGAACCGACCCACTCATTATATTCATCAGAACCAAAGACATAATTAAAATACACATCCCCGCCCGTGCTCGTAAAATCAAACTCCAAGACCGTGGCATCGTAGGTTGTGTAGCCCGGGACCAAGGCACCCAATGTTGCATCGCCGTCTAATCCGTTATCACCCGTGATAGAATCAGATGTATTTGTCGTTCCATGCAAATTACTGGCCAATCCACTGGTCAAGACGATCCCGCTCTCAATGCCGATACCGGCCGCTGTTCCGCCTGAAAAATAACCTGAGGCAACGTCAGCGCCGGTATATGTCGCATTGCTGTACGAAATACCGGAACCTAAAATGGCATTGACCAGATGATTAGGGTCGCCGCCATAAGCGCTGATGGTCATGGCCTGCGCTGATGCGGCCATGTTCAAAAATACGACGGTTGCAATGACCGTGATGAGTTTCTTCATGTCCCTTTTCTCCTTATTATTGGTCTTACCGTTGGTTACCATTACTGTTTAGGGACTTATGATTATATGGATACTTCGAAATAAGTCAACAGGACATCCCCTCCCATACCAGGACACCCCTTACTTAAAAAGGGACAGTTCCCTATTTCTCAATCATCTAGAAATAGGGAACTGTCCCCAATTAAACTTTCCAGATATCTTTGGCGTATTCCGCGATGGTGCGGTCGCTAGAGAAAAAGCCGCTCTTGGCCACGTTGGTGATCGACTTCTTTATCCAACCTGGCTGATCCAAATAGGCCCGGGAAACATCGTCCTGGCGCTGGAAATAAGAATCAAAGTCAGCGCAAATCAAAAACGGGTCGCCCCCGTCATAGATGGAGGCAACAATCGGCCCAAACAGGCCGTGATGGTAGGCAGAAAAATAATTGTTGGCAAGCAGGTTCAATATCTCTTTTAAAATCGGTGAACGGTTGATGAACTCGTGCGGATTATACCCACGCTGCCGCAGTTCCTGGACCTCATGGATGCGGTGCCCGAAAATAAAAATATTATCCTCCCCCACCAAATCGGCCATCTCGATATTGGCGCCGTCCATCGTGCCGATGGTCAAGGCACCGTTGAGCATGAACTTCATGTTGCCCGTGCCCGAGGCCTCGGTCCCGGCGGTGGAGATCTGTTCGGAAAGGTCGCTGGCCGGAAAGATCTTTTCCGCCAACGACACGCGGTAATTCTCTAAAAACACGACACGCATCTTGTCCTGAACGCTCTTATCCCTATTGACGATATCGGCGATGCAGTTGATGAACTTGATGCTCAGTTTCGCCATGAAATATCCGGGGGCGGCCTTGCCGCCTACAATGAACGTGCGCGGATAAACGAACTCCTTCGGCGCATTCTTAAGCCGCAGATACTGGGAAATAATATAAAACCCAAACAGGGTCTGCCGTTTATACTCATGGATGCGCTTGACCTGAATATCAAAGATCGACTGCGGGTCCACCTTGACCTTGTTCATTTTAAAAATATATTCTGCCAACTCCTTTTTGTTGTCATTCTTGATCTTCTGCCATTGCTTACGAAACGCCTCTTTTTTCTGGGCCTTAATCAACTGCTCGAGTTGATTGAGCTCCAGGATCCAGTCCCGTCCGATCTCTTCAGTTATCAGGTCCGAGAGAAACGGGTTGGCCTTCCACAGCCACCGCCGGGGCGTGATCCCGTTGGTCTTGTTGTTGAACTTCTCGGGAGAGAAATCATAGAAATCCTTAAGTACATTATTCTTAAGCAGCTCCGTATGAAGTTGGGAAACCCCGTTGACCGAGAAGCTCCCGCAAATAGCCAGGTTCGCCATGCGCACTTTTTTAAAATCCCCTTCCTGGATCAGGGACATGCGCTCCATCCGGCCTCCATCGCCAGGAAACCGGTTGGCCACGTCATCGAGGAATTTGGCATTGATCTCATAAATGATCTGCAGATGGCGCGGCAGGAGGTTCCCCAAAAGATCAACCGGCCACTGCTCCAGGGCCTCGGGCATCAGGGTGTGGTTGGTGTAGGCAAAGGTTTTTGTCACAATCGTCCAGGCACTGTCCCAGTCCAGCTTGTATGTATCAAGCAAAATGCGCATGAGCTCGGCGACCGCCAGGCTCGGGTGGGTATCATTCAGCTGAATGACCGCCTTATCGGGCAAGGTGCGGATATCCTGATTCTCCGAATGGAAACGTCTCAAAATATCCGAAAGCGCGGCGGCGATAAAAAAATATTCCTGTTTCAGGCGCAGCTCCCGGCCTCGCGAAATTTCATCGTTAGGGTACAGGACCTTGGAGATATTCTCGCTAAAGACCTTCTGATGGACCGCGCGTTCATAATCCCCGTGATTGAAATAATCAAAATCAAATTCCTCCGTACTCTTGGCCGACCAAAGCCTCAAGGTATTGACCACGTCGTTCTTGTAGCCGGGGATGGGATAATCATACGGCACGGCCTCGACATCCTGGGTGTCCACCCATTTATAATTTGTTTTCCCCTTATCATCCTGATATTGTTCCGTGTGCCCGTAGAAATGCACCTTGACCGCGTATTCAGGACGGCAGAATTCCCAAGGACTGCCCAATTTAAGCCATTCATCCGGCAATTCGATCTGATATCCATCCTTGATCTTTTGATGAAAGATCCCGTATTCAAAACGCATGCCGTAGCCGTGGGACGGGATGCCCAAGGTAGCCATAGAATCCAAAAAGCACGCTGCCAACCGCCCCAAACCGCCGTTGCCCAACCCGGCGTCCAGCTCCTGCTCCCGCAATTCTTCCAGATCAAGACCCAATTCCTTAAGAGCCTGGGCTGTTTCCTGATACAGGCCCAGATTGATCATGTAATTACCCAGCAGGCGGCCGATCAAGAACTCCATCGACAAATAATACACCCGCTTGACGTTCTGTTTGTGATAGCGCTGCTGGGTGCCGATCCAGCGTTCCACGATGCGATCACGGATGGTCAAGGCCGTAGCCCAAAAATTATCATTGGCCGTGGCCGAATATTTATCTTTGGACAAATAATATTCGCGGTTATTCTGAAAAGATAATTTGATGTCCTGACTGCTTAGCCCTTTGTTCAGGATTTTCCACTCTTGTTTTGATTTGGTTTTCGGCATAAGCCCACCTTCAATATTCTTGATTTATTTCTTTATAAAATATAATGCTGTCATCGCCCTGACCATAAAAATTCCTAACCCGGGCAATCTGTGAATAACTCATTTTAGCATATAAATTTCTGGCTTGACAATATTCCATGCGTGTGGATGTCTCGACCCTAATATACGCCTTGTGTTGTTGATGCCCAATGTATTGCTCAACACGCTCCAATAACCCGCGGCCGATCCCCCGGCCCTGATACAATTTATTAACGACCAGCCAGTAAATATCCCACCCAAAAGCGGTGATGGGGATCCGGCCAAATATGACGAATCCAAGCAAAACGATGTCGCGGCGTTCCTCGAACAACATATATCCGTCCCTGCGTTCCCAATAATCATCCAGAACACCTTCAAGTATCTTAAGCTCATCATTACAAAAGATGCTAATGTCCCTGGCTATGTCAAGGTAAGAATGATCTTTGGAGATATTCTCAGCGCTGATATTGTTCTTTAACGTATTTTGCATGGTAAAAAATCATCTAAACCCAAGTTTCCTGGCCGCAAAGAGACCAGCTGGAAGCACGTTGCCCTGATGGGCTTTCTTTATATATCCCAATTTAAGCCCCACGATTTCCAAAGCCTGTTGGGCCGCATCATTGAGGACAAAAAGCTCCTGGCTCAATAACGGATCCACATTCCAGACGCGCATGGCAAAATCCTGCATCGTAATTAACGCCTGGTTGCGCATGATAAACTCCTGGGCCTTTTTAACCTTCGGGCTCAAGCTTTGATTGATAAGCTCACAGCAAACCAAGCGGCGCTCATGGTATTTATCCGTACTTACTGAAAAACCGAATAAGCGGCACAACAAAGGCCTCAGGGGATATATGCGGCAATGTCCTTGCTTACAGGCGTTTTCTTTTTTATAAAAAACACACCGGATCATACCTTTATGTTTTTGAAGCTCGCCTAACCAATAATCAGCCTCGCCTGTATCACAGGCATAAACAGCAAAAGGGAGCATTTCCAACACCGTCACCTCGACTTTAGAGACCTCACAACAATGTCCGCAATCCCTGATGCAACGCAGGCCTGTCGTTTTTTTAAAACGCTCGGTCTGTCTGTCAACGGCATTAAAAATGTAATAAAGGGAACGGAATTTCTTGCGTTCTTTGGTAGGCAGCAACCGCAAGGAGTTCATAAGTTTTAACGGGTCATTCATATGGTGTGAGTCCACGGCATCCTTAAGCCTCAATAAAAAAAACGCCCCAACGGTCATAATAACATTCTCTAAAAAGAGTTTGTTTCTTTAACCTGAGGCGTTAAATGTTTTTCCCTTCGGCCTGAAAGCCCGGCTTTCAGGCGCCCTTTAAAGTCACAATAGCAAAACAGCAAAACGAACAACCTTTAAAGGTTAAGGGAACTTCTTCCTTTGTTTGTTATGAATGAATATATTTTTCCATACAACCGCTAATTGTCAACAAATATTAATAAAAATAGGGAACTGTCCCCAATTAATCAGGGCGTTTCCATCGGGCCCAAGGCCTTGCCCTCAGGGATGACCTGCTTTTTGACCAGCTTGCCTTTTTGATCAAACCGCTCGATAAGTTTGATCTTGCCCTCCTCAAAATGGCCGCGTGTCTTGAGCTTGCCGTTCATCCAATAGACCTGGATGACCTCGGTAGGCACACCGTCTCGATAATGTGTGATAAAATGCCGTCCCCCGCCGTCATAATACACCGTTAATTTCCCGTTCAATTGGCCGTCTTTATAACGCGCCACGGTCCTTAAGTTGCCGTTGGTGTAATAATCGCGGCTGGTTCCGTTTAACTGGCCGTCCTTAAAGCGCGCGCGGCTCATCAAAATACCATTGGAATAGGTATCCACATTGCCGTCGGGAACGCTTCCGGTCTTCTTAACGATCTGCCCGTCCTTGTCATAATGCCACCGCGCCACCTCTTGATCCCCGTCAAAAAAGACCACCTCCATGGTTTTGTTTTTCCCCGGCATGACCTGCGCAATGACATTGCCGGCCAGGCAGGGCCGGCTCAACAACAAAAAAACAAACACACTGGTTATCACCAACCGATACATGCGCGTTCTCCTTCCTCTTGTCCCTCATCAACCGCAGCTTTTACAGCCCGGGCAAAAAGGGATCTGCTGCTTTTAATAGTATCCGTATCCATCTCTCTCACATGCTCTTGGTTTTTTGAATGCCACCAATGAATGGCGTAGGCCCCAGAAGGCATGCGGTTGTCCTTAAATATCTCCTGCCATTGCGTCCAGGGATACGGAAAGAAATATGAACTCGGATAAATTTCATAACGGATCCCGGGGACCTTGACACACCGGGTCAAAAGATCCCACACCGCGCCCCGGTCACGCCCCCGGCCAGACAAGCCCCTCATAAGCCTTAAGGCGCCCCTGGCCGCACGACCGCGGCGCATAAACACGTTCGATAATAATTGAGGGCCAAATGCCAGCCAGGAAAATGACTGACCCGCTTGACTCAGTTGTTTGACCGCATCAAGGCACATCCTCACCCCGGCACAACCCTTCTGGGCGCCGAGGACAGCCCCGTTTAAGGGATATAAACCCTCATACTGCTGAAAGCTCATAAAAAACTCACAAGACAGAAGCGGCGCAAGGTCTTTAACGACCAGCATATCAAAATCAAGATACACGCCGCCATAACACGCCAGGACCACATACCGGAACAGGTCGCTGCGGTGATTCGGCTGCTGTGTGCGGTCAAAAAATCCGTCAAAGTCCGCGGGCTTCTGCCGGGCCCGCAAAAAAAGCTCCTGATAATCGACCTTGACCATCCTGACCCCGCGCGTATTTTTTACCAGCTCCCAGGCCTCGTTGTCAATCGGTTCATTTTCATAATAAACCTCGCAGCGCTCGATCCTGTTTGTCCGCAACAAAGACCGCAGGCTAAGATAATGGGCAAAGCAGAACCCCTCCCCATTCCAATAAAAAAAGAAATTCCTCGGGATGGCGGGAGGCGGCCCAGGTAGACAAGGCCCCTGGGCAGGCACAAGCGAGCGGATCTTTTCCTCGATCACCATGCCGGTATGTTCCCAGGTATATTTCTCGCAGGCGATCTGGTATCCCCGCGCACCGAAACGCTGGCACCGCATTGGGTCATTCAATAACGCCACCAACCGGTCCGATAACGCCTCCCGATCCCCGCGCTCAACCAAATAACCGTTGGCGCCCTCCTCGACCATATCTCGGATAGCGCCGAGGCGTGTGGAGACGATCGGGAGCCTGTAATGAAGGGCCTCTAAAAAAACGATCCCAAAGGCCTCCAGCTGCAGAGGCATACAAAAAACAGAAGCAGCCTGATAATAGGAAGGCATCTGGTCCAATGGGATCTTTCCGACCACAACACATCCCTCCGCATCAATATCAGGCCGGCAGCCGACAATGGTCAACGTAGCCGTCGGATGCGCTTCTTTGACCTTGTTAAACGCGGCCACCAACTCAGGCCCGCCCTTGCGCTCCCATTCATACCCCATAAACAGGATATTTTTCTTGGCGTAAGAGGCCGCGGCCCTTTCCCCGGACGGCGGCAAATGGCTCCCGTGATACACGCAGACCACCTTATCCTCGGGGCAGCCATAATCCTTGATCACACTCGCCCGCACATCCTGGCTCATGGTAAACACAGCGCATGCATTATGATAGATCGATCTTTCCCGCTGCATGGCGGCCTGATCGCAGACAAACTTCCTTTGGATCGAGACGGCAACCTTGCGGCGCACATTCTCAACCCAAGGCGTCTTGGCCCGCCCCCAAACAGCCTGGTGGATCTGCCTGAGCATAAATAAAAATACCGGCTCAGGCGGGCCGACAAACTGGGAGGCCACCGACATATTGGTCCCGTCGGTTAAAATAAAATGGGGGATACCCTTAACACTGAGATCAAAAAAAGGGGCGGCCTGAAGACTAAAGGCATAGGGCTCGCCCTCAAGCCTGCGGGCCACAGCCTTTTTGGCCCGGGTGAAAAAATATTCTGAACGCAGCACCGCCGTATCATAATTCTGCCACAGGACCCTTACGCCGAATGCCCTGATGACGGCCAGCCACCCGCGTAAGGGGCAATAGTCCATGAGGTCCTGCCAGACATCGATCACATCGATCGCATATCCGGGGAATCTTTCCGCGAGTATCTTAAATATATATTCATTCGTACCCGAATAGCTGCCAATTTTTAGAAAAGCAATCCTTTTCATCAATATCCTTTTCTTACTCCATCTCCATTTGCCTATGCGCGCTGATGTTCTTCAAGGATTCAATGACCTTCATGGCCTCGCGCTTGGTCAACTCATCCGCGATCTTTTTATGATAGTACTTATGGATAAAATTCCCAAAATGTTTTTCGTCCCACCCGATATCCCGCACCAGGTTCTTAATGAACATCTTCTGCCGCAACGTGATCGCGTTGGGGGCAGCGCGGTAATGCCGGCTGCGCACGAAATAGTTCATGAGCTTGCGGAAGGAATCCTCGTCCAGGTCCTTGGCGCTGGTGACGCCGACAGCCTTGTTAAGGATGTCCCTGTAAGCGGCATCCGAAAGCCCCAACTCCTTTTTGATAATATGGATCAGCGCCAGTTTTTTCTTATCAATAACCACGCGGCTGCCTACCTTAAATACGCCATTAAGCCCTGCATCAAGAACCGTATGCCGATGGCCGCGATGAACAGGCTGAGGATCTTTGACAGCACGGTGCATACCGTGCGGCCCAGGATCTTATAGATCACATCCATGAATTGCAGGATCACCCAGGTGATCGCGATCACGACGACGATCGCCATGACGGTCGGCATAAAACCGTAGGTCGTTGCCATCACCAACACCGTCATCATGGCCCCGGGCCCGGCCAGGATCGGGCAGGCGATCGGCACCGCGCCGATATGCCCGGGGTCCTCATGCCCCTGGCTCAAGACGCCTTTGACCAGCGAGCCGAAAATCAAATGATCGATCGCAATGATGATCAACAACAATCCCCCGGCCGCCATCAGATCAAAGATGCTGATCTGAAAGACATTGGACAGGATCCATTTACCGGCCAGCAAAAAAATGATCAAAATGGCCGCCGCTGCCAAGACCCCGGTGCCAAAGGCGTGCTGCCGCTGCTTGCGGGACATGCCCTGGGTTAACTGCAAAAAGATCGGGATGCTGCCGATCGGATTGACAATGGCAAACAACAATAGTGTGGCCTTTAAGATCAAAAAATTATCCATCCTTCCCCCCCCCTGTCTGTGCAGCCCCCTGGCCGATCCAGGGCGCCATGAATTAATTTAATTGGGCCAAAAAAGGAGCTAAGTGACGGCACACAATATCAGCCGCCACCTCAGCGCCGCTGTTCGTCACATGAATCGTATCATAATAATACCGGGAGCTCTTGGGCATGGCGCGCGCCAGGTCAATAACGAGCAGGCCCTCCTGGCGGCCAATTTTCCTGGTCACATCATTAAAAAGCTCCAGGATCTCCCATTTCAAAGAACCGCTTAGATGCCCGCCCATATGCGCATGAAAATTGCCAAGCTTAATGGTCGCCAGGTCCCGGCCCGTTACATCATCCACGACATTGCCGAACAACGCCGGTTGCGTGATCAAGACCGGAATAATATCATTGTCCCGGCATAATGTAACAAGATTATTCAGCCTTCGCTCATAACTGCACAACGCCGGCTGGTGCCCCAAAAGGATCCGCTCGCGCATCTTAGGCGGAATGGTGATCGTGGCCAGGGCCTTGAGATCAACCGGTTGATGGCCGAGCCCCATGCGGATCGTCCTGACATACCGCGACATATTCATGATCAACGACAACAGCTCGCTTTTATAGATCAGCGAATCGGTCATGACCAATTTCCCCGGCTGGCTTTCATGTTTAAACCCGATGTCATTAAAGCCGACCAAAAAAAGCACGACCTTGGGCCTGAGCTTGAGGATATACTCGCGCATGAGGATGTTATGCCCGAAGGTCGAATGCCCAGCCAGGCCCGCATTGTTCACCCACACCTTGGGCAGCGTCGCCGCTAGCTTTTGCCCTAAAAGATAGGGCCAGGTCTTATTGTCCGACAAATAAAAACATTCTGTCGCACTGCCCCCGACCGCCACAATACTTATGTAATCATCGAAATTTTTAGGCGGGTTATCTCCGCGAAAACCAAGGGAGTTTTTGGTATGCACGATATTTTTATCCAGCCCCGGGATCCGGTCGTTTGTAATGTCAAAGCGTTCATTGGCCGGGATGATGATTTTATGTCCCTTGACCCTGAAGCCGAACGGATTATAAAAACGCAGGATGATCTCGGCTGCGCCTAGGGCCAGAAAACAGGCCGCCAGCACGATCAGGCTGTTGCGAAAAAATTCTTTTTGGTCAAGACGCGTCACACCTTACCTCTTTTGTTCATCAAGCCGTTGCACATAGGCCTCTGCCTTTTTAAAGGAAGGCTCGATCGCCAGCGCCCTGGTGAAGGCCGCCCTTGCCTGGTCCGTTTTCCCTGCACGCCAATGAAGCTGGCCTAGATTAAAATAAGCCACACTGTCACGGGGGTTGATCGCAACCACGCGCCGCAGATCCTCTTCAGAGCGCGCATACGCGCCAAGCTGCATGAACGCCATGCCGCGGTTAAAATAGGCCGTGTCATTATTGGGATCCAGCTCAATGGCCCGCGAAAGATCATCCACAGCCGTCTTTATCTGCCCCATCTTGCTGAACAAAACCCCCCTGTTCACATAAGCGACCGCATAATCCGGCGCCAGGGCGATCGCCCTATTTAACGCGGCCATGGCATTTTTAAAATTGAAGCGCTCCGCATAGATCGCGGCCATATTCACCAGCACCTCAAAATTATGCGTGTTGGCCTCATAGGCCTTCAGATAAAACGGCAGGGCCAGCTCGTAATAATCCCGCAGATAAAAATAATCGCCCAGTTTGTGATACGTGGCCGAACAGGGATAATAGACCAGCGCGCGGCGCCACATCCGCTCTTCATCCCCCCACAGGCGGCATTGCCGGCTGGACAACAAACCTAAGGCCAACAACACAATCCCTATTATGGCATAACCACCCCTCTGGAATAAAACTTTTTTCCTTTTTAACAAAGCACCCAGGCGGCGCAGGCCATCCCCTGCCAGCCAACAGAACCCCACGCTGGGCAAGTACATGAACCTGTCGGCCACCATTTGCAGGTCTCTATGGCGGTCGAACCGTAAAAGAAAAAAGATCGTGGCAAAATAAAAAAGGAAGGAAAACACGACCAATCTATGGCGACGCAGCCGGATCAAGACCGCCCCAACAACAATAAAAATACCCAGCGCAACATCAAAATCAATATGGTCAAAATGATCCGGGATCAAATAGATCGGCAACAGCACGGAGGGCCAGACAAACTTCTTCAGATAAAAGGTGGCGCACCACAACCAGGTCATCAGTGACGAGGAGAAAGTCCCTGCCGGGATCCTCGCATGCAGGCGATAGGTCAGCCAGGCGACCGGTACCAAATACACAAGGAAGGGGATCTTCTCGGCCACAAGTTTCCAGGACCACCGGCGGCCCGCATACCAGTCCAGGACCCCCAGGACCAAAACCAGGCTCAAGGCCATGGGCTTGGCCAAAATGCTTAGCAATCCCAGGGCCCAGGCCAAAAGATAATGCCGCATCCTTGGGGTATCAATATAGCGGATATAGGCCAGCATGGAGGCCAGATAGAAGAACGTAAAGAGCACGTCCTTGCGTGCCGTCACCCAGGCCACGGCCTCGACATGGATGGGATGGATCCCAAAAAGCAGCGCCCCCCAAAAGGCGGCGGCCCTGGGAAGCCTTAATCTCATGCCTAAATGAAAAACCAAAATAACATTCGCCGCATGAAGCAGCAGGTTGACCAAATGATACACCAAGGGCTTCAGGCCAAACAGCTGGTACTCCAGCCAATGGCTCAATGTCGCCAGCGGCACATAGGTGCCCAAAATGGTTTGCCTAAAGATCTCGGCGAGCGCTTGGGGCCCACCATGCCGCAGGGCCATGTTCTCGGTGACGAACCCCGGGTCATCCCAGAAGGTAAAGCCATTGCCGAGACACGGCCAGAAGACCACGACCGTCACGGTGATCAAGGCAAGACCCATGCTCGCTGCGGAATACTTGGCCATATCTCTCATGTCACTTGATAAACGGGACATCAGGGTCGAGGATCTCCCGAATAATAAAATCCAGGGCCTTCAAAAATACCCCCGCGCCGCTGTCAGGATCATAATTCTTGAAATAGTCCAGCTCCGTTGTCCTGAGGTTATAAAAAGCAGCCGCGACCTCATCCTTAGCATAATATTTCCTCAAATAATGATAATACAAAGGCATCTGGAACGAGCGCACATTCTCCAAGAAATTCTCGCGCGAGGGGTCCATGTTCCGCAACTTATCCAGGCCCTTGGGGCTTGGGTTGACGCTGCCGGTCTTGTAATCCACCAGGAGGATCGAGCCGTCCTCCATCCTGTCCACGCGGTCCAGCTTGTAAACGAACTTCACCTCGCCGACCGAGAGGTTAATGGTGTCGCGGAAGCTCTGCTCCAGGGACATGATCTCCTTGACCGGCCGCTCTTGCTCGGCATCCAAAAACCGGCTCATGCGCTCATCAATGACCGACTTTACAAGGAACGACTCCGACTTCATGGCCTTGGCAAAGGTGTCGGCAAACTTTGCATCCAGGGTCTTTTGAAAATACTTGCGGAACTTCGCGTCGATCACGGGTTTTTTACCGACAAACCTGGCAAACGTCTCTTCCAAAAGCTCGTGAATAAATGTCCCGACCTGCCGGTTCTCCGGCTCATCCAAGAGGTCTTCCGCCTCACGCAGGCCCAAGACATAATTAAGGTAGAACTCCCACGGATCGCGCATGTAGCGGTCCACGCTGCTCGCCGAATACGTATGCCCGCGCAAAAATGCCAGCATCTCCTTGGTCTTTTTGACCTCCTGCTTGATCGGCACCACCTCCACCGTAAAGCCTGAGGGCTCTGCGGCAACAACGCCCAGCTTGCCGGCCGCGCGCTCCTGATCCCAGACCAGCTCCTCAACAAAACGCGAGCGCATCTTATCCTTGGTCTCCTGATAGACCAAATGCACGTTCCTGGCCGACGAGATAAGCCGCATGAACTGGTAGCGCTGGATCTCCTCTTCCTGCTCCAGGCGGTCAAGGTTGAGACTGACCATGACCTCCCTGGGGATCAGGGCCTCATAAATGTTCAGGTGCGGCAGGACCCCTTCGTTGACATCCATGACGATCACATTGGTAAAATTCAAGGAGCGTGTTTCAAACAGGCCTAAGATCTGCAATCCCTTTAGAGGCGAGCCGCGGAAGCTCACCATCTCGCGCTTGACCTTGGCCGAAAAGATCTTAAACAGGTCTTCCTGCGAGAATTGTTCCTTGTTGAACGCGGCGGCCTCCATCTCATCGCAAAGCCCAAGTAAACGCTCGGCGATCTTGACGTTAAGCGGATATTTCTTAAGAAAACTCTTTTCCAAAAACAACTTGGTGAACGACCGTAAGGTCCCGGCCAAACGCTCAAAGTCATTGATATCCTGCCAGTCCGCACAAACAACCCGGTGGATCACCTGCAGCATGTCACGCAGTTCCTTTTTGCTCACCTCGATCTGCATGCCCGCTAACGTTTTGAGGGCCTCGTCAAACAGCGCGTCACAGGCCTCAACGCTGTCCAGCGACAAAAACAACGAGCCCGAGATATCGGCCATGATCAGGCCGGTCAAGATCTCCTCGATCTTGTGCACCAAAATGCGGGTCGTGCTGAATTTCTCATGCACCTTAAGGTTCTTGACCAGAGGATGCCGCAGGACCTTAAGGTAATCACGCGCGTAATATTCATTTCCCTTGCGCGAAAGCTGCGATTGAAAAATAAATTCCAGCAGGGAATACAGCGAGCTGCGCATCAAAGGATAGCCCATCGAAACGTTAAATTCCTCAACACCGCCGGCGATCTCGGATAACAGCGGGATGATGTGGGCTGAATTAGGCAGGACGATCACGGTATCTTCGGGATCCTTGATGCCCTTTAAGATCCCCTTGATGATCCCGACCTGGGAATGTACGTCAAAGCCCTGGTAGAGCTTTAAATCGAATTTAGGTTTGCATACCTCCTCACCCTCTCGGATCGAGGCGTCCAATAATGTGGCCGTGCGCTTGAACACCGGCCAGCGGCGCTCATCGCCCTGCATAAACAGGGTAGCCTTATCCCTTGTGTACAGACTCGAGATGACCGCCTGCTCACAGCGGTTGAGGTAAAAGAAATTCGCGAAGAAGACATTGTCAAACTCATTCACCTCGATGGCCTCGATATTCTTGGCCGCGCGCAGGTACACAAAACCGCGGGCATAGGTCCTGGTCTCAAGCATATGCCTGTGCATGGCCTCGCGCAAAAACACGATGCGCTCCAGCAAACAGTTGATATCATCCGGTACGGGGTAGCCGATCTGGGCGTTCTCGCGCACGCGCGTGAGCTTGTCATTATCCACCCGCTCAATGTCCAGCTGGTCGATAAAGCGCAGGATCTCCCGCGCCCAGGGCAGAAAGGCAGCGAACGTCTCTCTGTTTTCCAGGATCTCGGGCGTGAGCTCCCTGGCCATTTTGTAGAGTTCGTAGCTTTGGTTCAGCTCCTCGGCTGAGGTAAAATCCTCCTTTTTCTTTACGATGGTGCGCATCCACTCGTCAATGGTGAAGAACTTAGGCGAGGCAAAGGCGCGGCCCACGCGCCTGGCAAGTTCCCGTTTAAGGAACAAAGCCGGCCGCCGCCCGCCGAAGACAATGGCCAGCCGCGATAACTCAGCGGCCCTGCCTGTTTTGATATAATTCGCTTCGATATGATCGGCCAGCCGCTCGATAAAATTGTCGCTAAAGCTGAATGTATTAATTCGGGACAGGTACATATTTTTCATATTTTTCATATTTCTCTCTTATTTTGATAAACCAACCTGCCTCATCCCCTGATGAAGCAAAGAGATGGCATCGCCCGTAAAAAAACCGTAGCGCCAGGCCAAGGCATCACAGCGGTGTAACCTTTGTTCAATGACTTGCGGGTCCATCTTTCCGGCCATCCCCTGGGCCTCGGTCCCGGGGCGGTCTGTGTAGCCGCTCGTCCATAAAAAGACAGGCCGGAATTTCTTTAACGATTTTAAAAAATCCAGGCTGCGCTTAAAATCCGCCTCGCTCTCCCCCGGGAACCCGGCCATGATATCCACCTCGATCGCCATGCCAGGGATCTGTTGTTTTAAATCACTGATGCACGCAGCCACCGGCTCGATCGTGTAAGGACGCCTCATGCGCCTCAGGATATCATTTGACCCGGACTGAACGGGAATATCAATGTAGACGATCCGCTTGGCATTCTTTTGTAACAGAGCCACCAGCTGTGGATAAAACTTCACCAGCCATTGCGGATTAAAATCATGGAGCATAAGGCGGTACGCACCCTCAACAGCAAAAATCTTTTCCAAGAGATACATAATATTGTCACCCCTGTCCCGGCCATAGGCCCCCAGGTCCTGCGCATCAAGGGCAAAGATCTGATATCCCGCCTTAAGAGCCTGTTCAAATTCCGATATGATGTCTTCCATGGGCCGGCTTGTCATCTCACCCCAAACATTCCGGACGGCGCAATAACTGCAGTGCGACACGCAGCCCGTCGCAACCTCCAGATGATAGATACCCTGCCTGAGACTTTCTTCACCCACAAGCACATCCCGGGCCAGCTCAAAAGAAGCCAACCGTATTTTTTTATACAGATTGGGAAATTTTGTTTTCCATGTAAAAGGGAAGATCCTCCTCAACATCCTAAGCGTCCAAACCTTAAAAGGCTTGGGCAACAGCCTTGAGCAATGACTAGCCCCATAAGCCCGCTGAAGATCCCCCGGCATCCAGACAACCCCATCGGGGTTGATCGACTTAAAAGGGACGGTGGCGTTGATCAGTTGATCTAAACATGCCATGGTCTGCGGCGTCATCATGACCACATCCCCGAGCCCCGACAAGGAATCGGGATTGATCTTTGTAATACAGCCGATGACAACAACCTTGGCATCGCGATTCTTTTGTTCAACCAAGCCGGCCACAAGGGCTAATGAATCCTGTTCCGTCTTGAGGCAATACGCGCATGTGTCGACCACAAGGATATCCGCTTCACGGCTGTGCGCAGCCAAAGAAAAGCCGTTGGCCCTAAAATAATTGTACACCCGCTTGCGTGCGCGCGATGTCCTCAGGCACCCGGTCGAGGAAAAATAAAAACTTTTTGTGGCACGCATGACCTCAGTCATCCTGCAAGATCCTCATTCCTTATTCTGGATCATAAAAACAATGATCCCGTTGGCAAACGCGAACGGCTCGCCGTATTTCAAGGGGATAACCTCCTCAAAAGGCGCCTGGACCCATCTGTTGTCCGCCGAGACCCGCTTAAGGCAAGACATCGCATCGACCTTAATCTGATCAGGCCACAACTTATCTAAGGCGCCATTATATCCGAGAGGCACCGTTGCCACCAGCCGTCCTCCCGGCGCCAAATGTTTTTTCAAGACATCGATGGCGGCCAAAAGTTTGGCCGCATCCGGTTTGATGCCGGCGGTATCCGCATCCCGGGGATCCTCCGTAAACCCGACATGTTCCAGGGACGATATGCTGACAATCAGCCTGTAGCGCTTGTCCGTTCTGAAATCCAGGACATCACGCTGAATGGCCCCGCTTGATGGATCATTCTTGTCAAGAATATCGTGGCTGACCGGGAAATAATAGGACAGGACATTGCCGAATTCCAATATATCATTACTGTCGTATTTTTTTACCCGATCCATGATGATAGGGATCTCGACACACCGCTCAGTTCTCCAGGTATAATTGTACAAACGGTAACAATATCGATATCGGCGCCCATTAAGGGCAAAAGTCTTCCAGGATTTAAACGCCCGGTAATAACCCAGGGCCAATCGATCATAAAATTTTCGTATCTTGTGATCTATCATCAATCAAACCTAACGCATGCGAAACAATATCTGATACCCGTCATGCAGGATCTGCTGGCCGCTGTTTTTGGCCCACGCAAGCGGGTACTTGCCTTTGCCGATATTGTCCCGGTTATCGTCGATAGCCACCAAAAGGCCGGGGCTCCTCTGGACGATCTTATCCAGGCTTTTGAATTCCTGCAGGGCATGCTGCATGGCCGGCTCAGGATCATCGCCCACATCAAGGCTGTCCAAATACACAAGGTCGACAGGCTCATCGATCTTTGTCAGCTCTGTGCGCGAATCACCCAAGACAAGCTGCAGGCGGGCGCGGCCTGTCTTGCGAACGCTTTGCCCCAGAACCCGGCGGCATACCGAAAGCGCCTTGGGATCAATGTCAATGGTGATCAGCTTCCCGCCGAAAATATTCAAAAATTCATAAAACAGGCGCGAACTTTGGCCGTCACTCCACTGATCCTTGGTCCTTAACGTCCCGGTCTCGATGATGGTAAAGTCCCCCGGCTTCTTGGCAAGCAGGGTCTCAAAGATCCTTCTAAATCCGTTGTACCTGTCGCTGTAATAATCCCAAGGATAGGGGAATGTCAGTTTGTCTTTATACTCTTTCTCAAAATAAACGAAATAACTGTGAGCGTCGGGGCTGATCTTTTTTAACAATAAATTCCTTAAAAACATTAATTCGATTCCTTATTCATATAATACGGGTCCTGCCAGTGATGCGCCCAGAACGTCACGGCGTAGGCCTCGGGGAAACTGCCCGCGGGGTCATCCTGCATCTTCTGCGGCAGGCTCCCCTTGTGGATCGAATACTGCCTGGGATCGATCGGGCATAGAACTTCGGGCTCACAGACCTTCACCTTTTCTTTAATGGGCACTTTGAAAAACGAGCAAAGGGCCTGCCTTTGGACAAAAGACTTAACCGCGTCCCGCAGCAAGGCCGGCCCCGTGCGGAACTCGACGATCGTCTTATCGCCGCGCGCCTTCTGCATCCGCTTAAAAACTTCAGGCCACAAGGACATGCCCTTGGACGAGGCCATGATCGCATTGGATATGCTGTGCGCAAACGCCTTGTCCCGGCCCGTGTAGGTTAGGACAAGGTCATACCCCGCCAGCAACGGCTCCAGGTTCTTAAGGCATAAGTAATCCAGATCAACATACACGCCGCCGTAAGCATACAGGATAAAATACCGGATCGCATCCACCCGGTTGATGGCCGCCGGATAATTATCATAGGTCTTAAGGAACCAGGGGAACTGCTCTTTGATCAAACACCGGTTATCCTCATCCGTCCACAGCCTGTATTCCCAGCCCGGGTGCCGCTCGGCCCAAGACGCCACCCATTCCCTTTTGTACACATCAAAAGGGATGTCCTTGGTCTTCCATGTCTGATGTATGATCTTTTCCATAATAATAATTGGGGACAGCGCCCTATTTCTTCAAGAAATAGGGCGCTGTCCCTAATTTACTTTTTCCTCAACACCCATAAACTTCCGGCCACAAACACCAAAACCAAGCCATGCAAAATAACGAACGGGGGACCAAAGAAAAAATCGTTGACAAAATCTTGCCTGGCACATTGCGCAAAATCATCATGGTCAGCGCCGTATATAAGACTAAGCTCATGACCTGAGACACACATATACTGAATAGTATCCAGCGACAAATACAGCGGCAAGGCAAACAGCAGATAAAAAACGCCTGTCATCAACACGGCCAGGATACCCAACTTCCTCGCCCATGGCTTGGCTCTTAGCAGCCCGACACCCGATGCCAGAAGCCCGGCCCCGGCAACAAATCCTGCCAATACAGAAGCTAACATGATCGGCACGATCCAGCGCCTAAACCTATCGGTCTTTTGGGCAAACTTGGAGGTGTGCTGCTCAAATTTAATCTGAAATTCCTCCAAGCGCCCATTCTGCTCCAATTTTTGAATATGTTCCTTTTCCAGCTTAGAGCTTAACGCGTGCTCTTTCGCGTTTAATGCCCCCTCAGTCATGTTGGTGTAGGGATACGCCCTTAATGTGTTTAAAGAAGCAAGAATCGCTAAAACCCCACCCAGCATAAACAGAACACTTAAGACGATTAAAACATGGTTTTTCTTATTCATACGCTCCTCCTTTGGGGACAGCGCCCTATTTCTTCAAGAAATAGGGCGCTGTCCCCAATTATACTACCTCACATTTCTTCTCATCCAGATAAATCAAAAATCCGCGCACGGCCTTTCCCGGATAAATGTCTTTGATGATATCCATGTATTCGCTGACCTGCGCCTTGTGCCCTTCCTCGCCTTCACGCGTGCTCTTGTAATCGATCACCCAGACCTCTTTATCTTTGACGATCAGCCGGTCAATCCGCCGCGTCTGGCCGAAGCGATTGACCACGTCTTTTTCGCACTCGACCTGGCCGTCATTCACTTCAAAAAACTGCGTTAACCCCGGCGCGCTCATTACCGCCTTGACCTCCTGCTCAACCTCATCCCATTCCGCAAACTGCGGGAACTGGCGCCCGGCCTGCTCGAAATCCATTTTCTCCTGCGCCAATAAATAATGCAGGACCTCGCCGCGCAACGCCCGCTCACGGCTGATCACACTGCCGGCGTCCACAAACTCGTCCTTCAAATAATCGATCCAGTCGCAATAATCTGTGACCGGGATGCGCTTCTGCTTCTTTTTTTCCTTATCCTCTTTTGGCGCGCCCTGCGCCGGCGCCCCCACCTCAGTAAACTCCTCCGGGATGAGGAAATTAACAAAATTCTCCCCTGTGCCAACGCGCTCGGGAATGAAGATATACATCTCTTGCTCGGCCCGGGTCAGGGCCACATAAATGCTGTTGATCTCATTAAGGAATGACTGGACGTATTCACGATGATGCACAGCCCGCAATTCCTGTGAAAACGGCAAATACTTATTCTTAATGCGCATCAAGCGCAGATGGTCCTCGGAAAAATCCAGGATGAACGAGCGCTGGCCCAGGCCGCCGCCTGTGCCCACATGCATCTCCATCCCCAGAAACGGCAAGATGACCACTGGAAATTCCAGGCCCTTGGACTTATGCACGGTCTGGATGCGGATGGCGTCCGTGTCCGAGACATTGACATAGAGCTCCTCGTTCTCCAACCCCTCAAAATGCTCCAAAAACGAGGCCACATCCGAGTCCTCGTCCTCGCATTTCTTGATCAGCTCCACAAAGCGCATCACGAACCCCTGCTGGTTGGGAAAATTCTTCATAACCCCCAGGCGCTCGACCATGCTCATCATAAGCTCATACAAGGGGTACAGCCCGATATTGCGGAAGAATTCGTCGATCAGCTGATCCCAGGCATCAGGATAGGCGCGGCGAAACTCCCTGTAGAGATAAAAATCCCCCTCGCCCCGCAAGCGCGATCTTAAAGAGAAGACAAAATGATGCGCCGCATCCTTACTCAGGCCTGATGCACACGTAAAAATATCGCCTAAAATAAACTCGGCAAAGGCCACGTTATCAATGGGCGAGTGCAAAAACCTTAAAAAAGCCATCAGCTCGCCGATCAGCGGGTTCTCCTTGATATTCAAGGTGCGCTCGCTCTCGACAAAGATGCCCTCCTCCAGCAGCCAGGCTGTGCATTCCTCGACCTCTTTATTGTCGCGGCACAGGATCGCGATATCGCTCAAAGAGCAGCGCCCCTTAAGCCCACCCACCAGCTTAAGCAGCTTCTCCTTGATGATCTCGTCCCGGGTCTCCTTTTTCTTTTCCTCAATGCGCTCGACCCTGACATACCCGCCCTTCTTATCGTCGCGCGGCACCTGCTGTGACGTGTCGAACACGCGCGCGAGCTTTGCGTAATCCTCATCCGCGAAAACCACAGCCTCCTTTTTCTTTTTATCCGCCTCATGCCCTTCCTTTAAGCCGATAAAGCGCGTTAAGTTATCCAGCGAGAAGACATGGTTATTAAAATTCACAAGCGCCTCGCATGACCTGAAGTTCCTGGCGAGCTGCTCGGTATAAACGTTAAAATGACCGAACCTGGCCTTGATCTCATCGAAGAGCCCGACGTCCCCGCCCCTGAAGCTGTAGATGGCCTGCTTCTTGTCGCCCACATAGAACAGGGTGCCGCCGGTTGATAAGGCCTCCTCGACCATCAGGTGCAGGTTCTTCCACTGCAGGCGGCTGGTGTCCTGGAACTCATCCACCAGGTAATGGCGAAAGCGCGTGGCCAGGCGGTAGTAAAGCTCCTCGACCGTGACCGCGTCCTTATCAAAGAGGGCTCTGGTCTCCTTATTGAGCTGCTCCAGAAAGAGCACGTCGTCCTTTTGCGCGGCGTCCTTAAACAGCAGCGCGGCCTCATCGAACATAGCGATGTAGGGATTGAACAAAGATGTGGCCTCGGCCTCGCTTAGGTCCTTTAGTTTTTTGCGGATGCGCTCCCACAGGCGCTTGACGGTGGCGGGAACCTTAACGCCCTTGTTAGCCGGATAAACCTCGCGGTTAAAATAAGCGGAGAGCGTATCAATATCAAAGCCCTGCTTGTTGTTGGTAACGAACTTATCCAGGCTTCTCACGAACCCGGCGTTGGTGCCCTCGGGAATATTATCAAAAAGATCGCGCATGAGTCCTAGGGCCTCGCTCTTTATTTTAAACAGCTTATCCGCCCCCACCGCGCCCGGCATAAAATTAAGCCCGTACATATTGCTCTGCTGGTACAGCGCGGATAAAAGCTCCAGGATATCCTGCTTGGGGAACCAGCCCGTCTTGTTCTCAAGGAAAAGGTACTGGTGCACAAACTCATCAAAGATGCGCTTTAATTTCTTATCCTTCAATGCCAGGTCGATCATCTTATCCAGGCTGTAATGCAAATACTCGCTGGAATTGGTCTTGATCATGAAGTTGGCGGACAAGCCGATCTTGAACGCGCAGCCCGAAAGCATGGCGTTGACAAAACTGTCAATGGTCTGGACCTGGAAGAAGTTGTAATGATGAATGAGCTGCTGCATGATCAGCGCGGCCTTGGGTGCGGCATCCCCGGGCGCCAGGCCCAGCGGCTTTAAGATCTCGCGCTCTTCGACCTCACTCAGGGCCTGCAATGCCGTTTTCTTCAAGAAAAACAGGATGCGGGCCTTCATTTCGAACGAAGCCTTATTAGTAAATGTAATCGCGAGGATACTACGTAGAGGTATTTCTTCTTTGTGGAGTTTGGGGTTCAGCAGCAGTTGAACGTAGCGCCGGGCCAGGGCAAAGGTCTTACCGGATCCGGCCGAGGCTTCAACAACGCGGACTTCTGGAGAAGTAAAAGTCTGTGCGGGATTTCCTGCGGAATTCATTGAGAGCTATTATAAAGGGGACAGAGCCCTTTTTCCACGAAAAAAAGATTCCGTCCCTATGCATTTTTTTATTGAAAAGAGGCCAAGCCCCCCTGTTGAACGATTGCTTGGGCAACATTTTGTGCCAGCAAGTGATTGCCCTTATCCGTGCAGTGGCCAAAATCCCAGGCAAAGATGTCCGTGAAATACTCCTCATACCCTTCGCGTTTAACCGCCTGGATGAAGGACCTTTCGTTATCCACAAAGATAATCTGAGGATCAAAGGCCAACATCTTTTTTAATGATTCCACATCACGCAAAGGATATTGGACGCAGACCAGTTGTATATCATGCTCATCAGTAATCTTTTTCAAGGCCAGGAAATTCTTACGGGTCATGGGCTGATAATAAGTCCGACGGACTTTTTCGGCTTTTGTAAAATATTCCTTCGCTAATTCAGGTCGCCCTAGTTTAAGATAACATTGAGCCAGGAACCCGTAAGGTTTACAGCAAAAAGGATTACGAGCGATCACCCTCCGGAGGATTCTTTCCAGATCATGATACCGCTGTCTGCGCCAATAATTTTTGATCTTATTGAATTCAGGGTCGCTGGCTTCGATTTCCTTATATATTTGGAGGGTTTTGATGATGCCGCCGTTAGCCGAATCCTGCGGGTTGGCATGGCGTGATAATTTCTGCTCCAAATGAAGACTGATCCATTTCACCAGCTTGATTGTTTTGAATTTCCCTGCCACCGCAGAAATCCGGGACCACAAACCGTCATCGAATCTCGCAAGGTCCCAATCATCATTTATGCCCATCATCGCGATCACCATATCCGGATCATACTGCTTTATATAATCCGGCAAAGCGGCGATGATATCATCCGTACCGATGGAACATATCCCTTTGTTGATTACGCTAAAAGTGATGTTCGCGGCTGAGGAGTTCAATATTTCTTCAAGCTGTCGCGGATAGGCCCTTTCGTGCCACAGGGCCGTTGTTGACTCACCGACGCAGAGAATCCGATACTCACCTTTCTTTTTGAGAGAGGCAATATTGCCTCTCTCCTGCCAAAAATTAACCACTGCGCCGCCGCTTTGAAGGACAATCTCAAGCACCAGCAACGCCACCAAGCACCCAAAACCCACTAGAAATATTTTCTGAAAAATTGAAGTTTTATTCATGAAAAACATTATAAAAGGGACAGAGCCCTATTTATTTATGGCCTGATCAAGCTCCGCGGCAAACTGGTCCATGTCGCGGTGAGCGACCCGTTTGCCGTTAATATAATACGTTGGCGTCCCGGCGAGATTCCATTCGTTAGCGAGCTCTCCGGCTTGTTGAATTTTCGCTTGTAATTTCGCTTTTTGGGTGGTCCGGGAAAACAGGAAAAGGTGCCAGGTACTTTTTGATAACACGAAAAGGTGCCAGGTACTTTTTTAGGGACACCTGTCCCCTTTTTGGTGCCTGGCACCTTTATTTTACGGCTTGTTGAATTTTCGCTTGTAATTTCGCTTTTTGGGTGGTCCGGGAAAACAGGAAAAGGTGCCAGGTACTTTTTTACTTTTTTAGGGACACCTGTCCCCTTTTTGGTACCTGGCACCTTTATTTTGCCTGCTTAAGATTAAAGATTAGGGGACAGCGCCATATTTCTTCTTTTTCCTGCCTGGTTTCAAATCTTGCAGGATACAAATCATCCTATGTTCCCAGTATACAATAAAGCTATCTGCCGCAAAAGCTTTTCCTTTATGGGTCTTTTTTCTGATTTCTTCATCAACATCTTGCTCTCTATTTAACAAATAGCTCTCCCAATGCCTTTTATCAACAACTGTTGTCTTTTAAATTAAAGGGACACCCACTAAGTTCTGCCTACGCACCTGTCCCCTTTTTGGTTCCTGGCACATTATCCATTATTCTGATGTAAATAGGAATCTAAGGCGTACCCTAAAATCAAAAATGTTTTTTCTATAAAAGTATACTATTAGATTACTTAATTTATATAAATCTGGTCGCCGGCTACTAAATTTAGCCGGTGCCTTTAAACCAAAAGATCATTCACCGTCATTATCAATACACCCCGCTATTTTCTAATGCTTTCCTCTGTCAGCCATCTTCTATAAGTACATACGTTACGAAGGGCATAACCTTCAAAACTATCGATCAAGGACCACTTTGTATCATTTGTTTTCCTATAGAAAATAGAAAAAGATTTGGTCCCATCTTTAGCAGTTTCCTCTCTTAAATCAATATCAACATGATTTTTAGCTTCATCCATAATCTCACCTCCAATTTTTTCTAAAAAAAGGCTGTCCCTATTTATTCTTTGATTTTGGCAAATGTGGCGAGCATCCCGACCGCAAACAATAGCAAGGTCGAGGGCTCAGGGATGGGGTTGGGGATATCCCCCGAATAGAGAACCGGATTAAACGGAGCGGTGAAAAGGTTGAGCGCGGGAGGATTCCCGGGGTTTTGATTGAGGCTATTGATAACGATGAGCGTATCAGAAGGCGTTATGTAGCCATCTTTGTTGATATCCATCGGGTCCGAGATGTCGGTGGAGTAATCAGGGCTGGCCTCAGCGGCAATCGCATTGATCCTATTGATCAAAAGCAGGGAATCAATGGCGGCGAGGGTGCCATCTTCGTTCACATCGCCCACCAGATTGCCGAAATAATAAAAATTATGGGCCGCCAGCTCCGTGGTGGCATTCGCGAGCACAGTCATCTGCAGCCATTGGTTCTCAATGGCGTGGTCTGCCCACGTGAGATAAAAGCGGTCCGAGCCGCCTGTGCCCGCGCCCACATCAACGGCCAACGACGCCGGAGCCGGCGCCAAGCCCCACGCAGAGGGATCAGCGCTGTTGCCGGCCTGAAAAATAAAATCCGATAAAGAGACCGCGGAAGGATCGCTTAGGCCCACGATGTCAAAGCCGACCCCGTTGAGTCCTTTATAATAATTCGTGAAGTGACTGGAAGAGGCGGTCTGCCCCGGGACCAGGGCCTGCTTGACCGGAGAAATGGCATCCTCATCGCTGAGGCTGTCATAAGCGGAATTGTTATAAAACATGTAGGTATCGAGGATCAGCGTCGCCTCGGCCTTCGGGACACAACAGATACCCAAAATAATAACGGCAATAAAATATTTTTTCATATATCCTGCTTTCGAGGGCTTATCCCTCATGATGCATGATGACATGTAGATTAACTCCGGCTTCATTTTTCGTCAATAGGACAATCAGGGACAACCCAGGACAGGCTGTAGATTACGAATTGACTCACATTAAACCTTACCGAAGCGAAAATAGTTAAAATAAGGGAAAAGGTGCCAGGTACTTTTTTAGGGACACCTGTCCCCTTTTTGGTGCCTGGCACCTTTATTGAGCTTCTGCCTTAAAACGATTCAAATACTTTAAACTGGCTTGGGCCAAACAATACCCCAAGGTCGTTAAATCCCTAGATCGTGACTTGGAGGGATTGCTCAACTTCCTGACAATCCCGATCAAAAAGGATTATCGTGCCTTTATTCGCAAACGTATCCGAACCACCAATGTCATTGAGCGCTCGTTCCGCGAAGTCCGGCGCAGGACCAAACCGATGTCCTGCTTTAACAACAACGACAGCCTCCAACGTATCATGTACGCTGTCTTTTACCGTCTAAACACCAACTGGAAGGCCAAAACCCTGAATCAATTTACACAATTTATTTGACATTACCTCTAAATCGAGTAAAAAGCATGTAAACCTGTTATTATTTTCGTATAATAATTAAAGGCGGAATAAAAAGATGATTCAGCAAATTTTTAAAACAGGTCTTGGGCTCGCATTTTTTGTGACGATCCTTTTTGGGTTTTCCAATGATCTTCAAGCGATCCCGGATGTTAAAAATCCCTCAAGACCCCCTGCTGATATCTTACCGGACAACACACCTCCCTGGAGACATCCCGGACAAAGGCGTACAATTCAGAATAATAATAAGACACTTGAATGCTATGATGATTTTACCGGGACATGGAAGACAATAGGATCCCCTGATGAAGAGAGATTTATCAGGCTCGCTTCCAGCCAAAGGCACCCCAAAGTCGGCAGGATCAATGACGATACCCCTCCCATTGATGGCTGGCAAAGGATCTCAACCGTTGAATATACCAACGGCCAGATAGCCAAGGTCCTCAAGGTCAGGGTGATCGGTAATGAAGTTAATATCTACTTCCGTAAGGCGCCGGGCAAAAAGCCAATACATCTGCTCAGTGCCTACCATGACGTGGTGCAATGCAAGTATGTCCTGCTGTATCCCGACGAAAACGGAGAATTTGAGTGGTACGTGCACAAGACGGAGCCGCCGACACATGGAGCCTGGATCGACCTTGTCGCCTGGACTGATTATTTGGGGAACAAGCACTTTGTGGATTCAAAAAACGAAATACCCTAAGCCAAACAAAAAAGGCGTCTCACCTAATTATAGAAGGAAAAGGTGCGAAAAGGTGCCAGGTACTTTTTTAGGGACACCTGTCCCCTTTTTGGTGCCTGGCACCTTTATTTTGTCCCAGCGCCTTCTCAATATTCACCAGATCCTGCTGCATCTCCTCGATATCCGGTTCTAACGCTAATGCCTGCTTGATGAACTTATGCGCTTCTTTATATTCTCCCATTTTATATAATAACTCGGCTTTCGTGCCTAAAAGCACGCCGTTGTCCGGCCGAAGGGCCAAAGCCCTTTCGATGAGGCTCAAACCACGGTCAAGCTCCTGTCCAGCCCCATAAAGCTCATAGGCCTTGTTGTTATACGCTGCCGCAAGGATATCAATCAGCGCGTTGTTCTCAAGGCCGCCTTCTAACGCGAACTCCAGCTTTTCAATGGCTTTATCAAATTCACCCCTTTTCAAGAACAGATGACCGGCCGCTAACGCAAGGTCTAAGTCTTGGGGATCGACCTCATAAGCCTTATCAACCCACTCCAAAGCTTTCTGAAGGTTCGCCTCCTTGTCCTTGAGCATAGCCAAGAGAATGAATGACTCCCCCAGGCTTATATATGCCGGGATATATTGCGGATCCAGCTCTAAGGCTTTCTTGAATTCCGCCACAGCCAAAAGCATACGCTCTTCATAATCCCCGCCTGAAGAGCCCCGCAGCGCCATACCCAAGGCACGATGCGCTTTAGGGTTATTGGGCTCAAGTTTTACCGACGCCTCAAGCAGGCTGGTCATGTCTTCATAGCTCATTCCATTGTCTAATGACTTGAAATATGCCTCTACATATTGGTCTGCATCATCCACATAGAAATCTTGCATTCTCTTTAATTCTAACGCCGCTGACCCAAAATCTTTTTTATAAAGCGCATAGTACTGAAAAGCATTCCAGCGGTTGTATAAATTGTGCGGCTCAATTTCATCGGCCTTATCCAGCCATTCCTTGCCTTCCTCCCACATCTCATTCAATAAATACGCACGGGCAAGGTTGCCATAATAGCCATCCTTTCCTTCAGCGCCTTCCGGCAAATACTTCACTTGCAGCTTTTCCGCTTCGAGACCTTGCTTGTAGTCCCCAACCTGGTCACAAACGAATGCCAGCGCCCCGTAAAGCTCATAATTATAAGGATCGTTCTTTATCCTGTGCTTTAGGCCTTCGATCAATTGCTGCGGGTCCGGATTAACGCCGTCCTGAACAGCCATGCCCGGATAATCCGGGTAAGCCGGGTCCACTTTTGCCTCGGCAGAATTTCCAAGAAACAAACAAGCCAAGAAGATCAAAACAACCTTGAATATTTTCATTGCATTCTTCCCATAAAAGATTATTTTAATTTTTCTCATCAGGGTCCATAAAGATCAACTCTCCGTATTAAGTCTCGCATCCCTTAATCTTTTACTTAATGATATTATTCTAGGCCTATATCTGCACAAATCCAACAAAAAAAGGCCTGCTTTTAAGGCAGGACTGAGATATTGGACTAAAATCAATATTTACTACTTAATTGAGATGTGATTCAGAAGGCGGGTGTGAAATTTGGGATGGATGACCTTCAGGTTATGAGACTTAAGGTCAAGAGAGTTAAGGGGTTGCCGTGCAATTAGTTAGGTGTTTTGAGATTTGGCATGTGCCAAATATGTGCCAACTTTATCGAGTGTCTTTTTTCCTAAAAAACTCGATGACCTCTTGTGGATCGAATCGAATATACTTCCCCAATTTCACATGAGGGATCGATTCTGCCCCAAACCGGGTCCGGCTATACAGCCAACTAACGGGAACCTGTAGCATTTCTGCCATTTCTTGAACTGTGACCAGTTTGTTCCCTTGCATAACTGTTCTTATTTAAAAACAAAGAATTCTTGCGCCCACATAAAATTTATGGTATTCTTTACACGCAGTGTGAAGCGGTGGAGTCAAGATTTGATTTATATCAAATCACGATAAGTTAGGTGTGTCCTAACCGAAGCCAACGCAAGCACTGCTTTTTTTTAGAAATTATCCTGCTTCTCTCTCTTTTCAATTCTAGACAGAAGATTGTACCAATAATTACGTCCTTCATATTTCTTTTTTACTGCCCAGTTTAAATAATCTATCAGCTGCAATCCTTTTATCCTTTTAGAATCTTCAAAATAAATCTCAATTGAGGGGTCAATCCGTCTTTGATAGCTAAACTGAAATGATAATTCATTTCTAATGTAACCAATATAATCTAAATTTAACCTATGGAGGCTTAAATCGACACTCTTTTGTTTTTTTACCAAAGTAATATTCCTCTGATCCACATATATATACATAGTATCTCTTAAAAACTCAAAACAATCTATGTAAAGATTTTTTGATAGAAAATTATAAATTTTTTCTTTATGCAAACACTTTAAGACTGGCCCTTGTTTTGAAGGTTCATTAATAAGAAATCCTGCTTTAATATTTAGCTTATTTATATCTTTTAATATTTCTTGAAGATAAAGTCTTGGATTAATTTTCAAATTTCTTAAATCGATGCCATACTGAGGGTTATTGTAATTGTAAAGATTAGTTGCTTTTATTTCTTTATCCTTAGGCCATCCATTCGCCCATAAATAACGATTATGTTTATTAATAATCGCATTGGCCTCTGACATATCTTTGCCATAATAAAATACTGCACCGATTATGAAATACTGAGTTCCCTTAAATGGCTCCAGATCACCGCTTTCATCTATAAAAATATACATTGCCTTCTTTCTCCCTTCTTTGAAAATCGCTATGCAAGAGGCTTAAATGCCGACATCTTAAATAAATTTCTTAAATCAAATGATTTTCCACCTCTTCATCAGTGAAAATCTAGGTGCCAGGTACTTTTTAAGGGACACATGTCGCCTTTTGGGTGCCTGGTACTTCTTTTGCTTATTTTGCTCACTAGTTTTTTACAGATATTTTTGCTATCGAAACATTATAGCCATACGCTCTTAGCTGTTTGTATACTTGCAGGAGCGCTACTTTACTGAAAAATGGAAAAATGTCCCGCACCTGCTTTTTTACCTTGCTGATAACTGCAAAAACCACCTCATATTTTGAGGCATCAATGATAGATGTTTCGTTAAACTTATGTCCTGCCGGCAACTTCGCATTTACCTTTTTTAAAAACCGCATCTCCGTCTTCAAAAGAAACGCAGAAGTTAATCCCTGAAAAAACAAGTGACTAAGAGCAGAAGAGCCTCTAAACCTTTTCACATGAATAAAATCCTTCTTATCAACATAAAGGTCGCAGAACTCGATACTGCTATGTCCACCCCCATAATTGATAAGTTTTTTATCCATAAGAACACATCTTGCTGAGTCAGAATCTGCCGCTTTCTTGTTGTAAACCTCCTCCCGCTCTCCTTCATGTTCAGGGAAATCAAAACCTTCATAGACTGGAATATTCTTTATGTCGCCGTCAACCGTGCTTGCATACCCCCTATCTATCTCGAACCACTTTCCAGCAGTAAGAATATAAGAAGCCCCTTCTTTCTCTGTCTCAAAATTTATGCAGGAAAAAAGATTCCAACTATCATAGATTTCGTTATTGTTCGCACCGACACAATAAAGAGTTTGTCTCTTAAGCCAGCCAAGACTAACCTTTTCCTCTAGCTCTTCATCCGGAGGCAATACATCAAGGATATGCACATCCTCCCTCATCTCCTCATCATCAGATGTGCTAAGCTTAAAACCCTCGACCATCTCCCAATCAACAAGCCCCGGAGCTGCCAAAAAAATACGTTCAAAATCCTTACTCTTTTCGTGAATAGAAGAAATGAGGGACTTGTTTAACTCTTCTACCAAGGCAGGATTCTTAACATCCCGAATATGGTCCACCCACGGGAAACGCTCCCGATAAGACTTATCACCAAACTTTTCAATAAGCTTACTGCACAAATTCGGCAATCCATCAAGCTTAATAGGAACACTGATGTAAAGGGCAGTCGAACCAGTGATACGCTTTCCTAATGACTGATCCCTAGAGACACCCGAGACAGCATTCAAAATATCCCTATCAATGTTCAGCCCAAAATTATCAACAGAACCCGCCTGAGTCGTCTGAACCTTAGACTGCCGAACAACAGTATCTAAATTCTTGACATCAACACTCCTAATAAGCTCATCATCAATATTATTAAGCGCAACCTTCAGCCCGAAATCATCAACAACCGCAGAAAGGTTCAAGAAACCCCTAGCATAACCAAACGTAAAAGCAAAAATCCGTCCCTCATGCTTAACAAGCAACACAGCAGAACTACTAGCGTTATAAAGCCCCTCAATCTCTTCATCCAAAAAACCATCAAAAAAAGGAAGCCACTTAGGCGGATTAGAAACAGTCTTTCTCGAAAACAAACACATCACGTCATCAGAAATGCCAGAAATAGAATAAGAATCAAGCCCAGACGAATCCTTCAGGACATCATCCCAACAAGAACAAGTATCCTTAAAAAGATAAACACACAAACGACTCTTCTTATCCCTAGATTTTTTCATAACCAATATATCTGGGTGCCAGGTACTTTAAAAGGGATACATCCCAGGATTTATTTACTCACCTGTCCCCTTTTCAGTGCCTGGCACATCTTCCTGGCACATCTTCCGTCCTATTCCTCAGGTGAAATAATTTTATTTTCCTCAAGTATTTCAAGCACTAATTTACTGGCGCAATGGACTAAATCATCCATAAGTTTTGGCTCTTCGCTTTTGTATCTTTTCGTCCGTGACCCCAAAGCGATAAATGGTGGTAGACCTATTCGAATAGCCTTTGGCGCTGATATTAACTCGCGAATCATCTGGTGACATATTAATACTGTTCTTATATAAAATATCAATCTCATTGGTATCTTCTTTTGTTCTTTTGTTGACAAAGAACATTTTTCAAATATTTCTTTTTCGATATTAACAAATGGCTTTTTAAAAGATTTTAAAAAATTTTGAACCGTCTCATTTTCAAATCCAATCAAAAATGGCTTATGTGAAAATTCATTCCGAATTTTTCTCAATAATTCCAGTCCTCTATGAGTAGAATAACTAATCCAATGCATTGCAGCTGCCAATTTAATCCTAGACGATGAAGTAGCTAATGGTCCGAATGGATTAAAGAGACTGTCCAGACCACCAATTAAATTGGGATCCATTTCCTGTCTAATCAAGTCTTCCATAGTTTTGTCAATATAAGAAAATGATACAATCGATAATGCCCTATCTGATTCATTTTGCAAACTCAAAAAAAATTGTTTCATTTCATTGCAATCGAAATCAACTCGTGATATTTGCTTAAATAAACTTGATATATACACTTTTTCAATTGTCCCTTTTATTTCTTCTAATCTTACTAATTTGTCCATAAATTCTAAGAGTCCCTTCTTGATAAAATCTGAACCACCCGACGTGTATCTTTTTTATACTTTTAAACAACGAACTTGTCAAGTAACGTTAAAAACCTCGAATTCTGGGGACGAATTCTAAATATTCCAGGGACACGTACGCAATTCACCAAGTTAGGTACGTGACCCCACAATTTCATGACCCCACAATTTCATGGACTAAGGACCTTTTCGGGTGAAATATTTTTTAATTGCTCTGTTCTTTTAGGCCGAGTTTTAGCCCTATAACAAATATTTAGTGAGGCTGCAAAATAAATGCAGAGAATTTATTTCGCTTCACATCACTTTTTTTAAATAAAACTGCCTCTATTCCATGCTTCTCTTCACAGATATAAATAATAAAACGCCTAGTCCTTATCCCAAAATAGACATGTTCACAAATTTGAGGTGACGTGATTAAAACTTTCTGGTTATCCTCCTTAACTTGATTAATATATTTTAATAATCTGCGATATAGTTTATCTGCTTTACTTGTTCCGCTCCCACCTGATAAACTTATTTTTTCAAAGGCTTCCGCAGAATCATAGGGTCCATTTAAAGCTATCCGAGTTTTACTAAAGCAGGTTAATAAATACTCTTGACTATCATAATCCTTGGCTTGCTGTGCTGGATCAAGAATAATGCATGGCCCAGGAACATCCACCCTCAATTTTGTAGATGTTTTATAATATTGCAAATCAACAAGTTTTATCGCATTATTTAGCCATTGAATATTTTTGTATCCATAGTAATATTTTCCCGTTTCCTTTTCTGACCCAGGAAGCCGATATCCCAGGGGATTTTCCTCAGTCAGCTCAACAAAATCAGCCTTGGCTGAAACAGCATCCTCACCCTTTGCTTTAAAATATACATTTTTAATATCTAAATCCATGGCTTTCCCAACATTAGCGTTTGTATAAAAATATAATCTTTCTTTCCCTGATTTAAAATATTCAAAAGCAGCCCCAATCCATTTGCCATCAACAGGAGAAAACAAAGCGGGCATTCCTTCCGTTGGACTATGAACAGGATTTACGACTTCTAATGGCTGAGCTTCAGTTTTTAAGCTGACTCCGCCATCTATATCCTGAAACAATTTCAATCGCTCGTCGTTCTTACTTATTAAAAAATCCCTTATCTGAGATAATGGGATCTCTTTCCACTCAATACCGTGATGGTCTAAGGACTTCTTTAAATTTGGTGGCACTCTATTGCCTACAAGCATAATTCGTGCCGTAGGATCCTCCGAACTTAAAACACTCCCCTCATACTCCATAACTTGACCTATATGTTTTCTATCTATTGGCCCCACCTTAAGTTCTATAATCAATTTTTGTCTGAACCTATCCTCAAAAAGCATATCCATAATTTTTCCGCGCACGTGTATTTGCCGCCCCTTAAAAACGAGACCATCCTCAATCAACTCAGGATACTTGCAAATAATGTCTTCAAAATCTTTTTCGGAAATCATTTTCTCCTATTCTTCCTTTGTTAGCCCAGTTTTAGCCAGCGACAATACTGCAAGACTTAACTTATTAAGAATTAAATATTTATAACCTACTGACCTTCAGGTTCTCTGTTATACGGCTCTTAATTTTCTGTATCGTAGTATCGTTAAGAGTGTGTGTTCTGTAATTTGCATGTATTCTTTAACATCATGTTTTATCCCCTGCGAACCGTGAGCTATCGCTTGAAGTCTTGAGTATGCCTTGAAACTGTTTGAAATAGTCATAGCTGCCAACTCTGTCGGCTTATCGTCACCAGGACCAAATATAAGAAACCTCAGCCTTTGTTGAGAAGTAACGTCTTTATCCGTATCCTGTGGTTTTTCCCACCACGAAGATTGCTTCACTTCTTCATTCGATGCAATTCTTGAAATGATGTGCCTGAGAATTTCTCGCATTGAATGGCTCGCGTTCATTAAATTCACCTCCGTCTCAGAGTAAAAAGTTTCCCATGCACCTAATCGAATTTTCGCCAAATCAGGAGTTCCTGGAAAATCTTTAGAAAACTCCTTCAAATGTTCGTCCAATTCCTCCTTATCATCATCACTCAGTTCAAAATCTTTGCGAGAATGAAAGGTATAATCCAAAACAATAGCTGACGCAGAGGATGTTGATGTGGTCACAGCATAATAATAAGGTTCTAATTGTTTTAACTCTTGAGTTGGACATGCTGGGATAGTAGCATTCGCTGCGGCTAACCATGATTTGACTTTCAAATTTTCCAAAGCATCTTTATCTTGTCTAATGTCACTTATCACTTCCTTGCCTTGTTCTGAGGCACTCACTAATCGTCGTCCCATTTTTTGAAGATTTCTTCCACAATAGGATGCCTCATCAAACTTTTTATCAAGTTCATCTAAGTCCTTATTTTCTACCATCATCAAGCCTCCCAAGAAATCTATCATCCTTCTGAAAACCTGGATTATTTTATTCATGGCTATGCTCAACCGCCTTTCGTAAGACCAAAGATTAGGGCGCTGCCCCCTATTCTTCTTGGTGCCTGGCACTTTTTAGTTCTGAAACTTTTTAATTCCTGGTAATACTTCTTCAACTTCTTTTAACTCCATACTCTCCCAGCTTCCGGCAATACTCATCCAACGAGTGGTCATCAACCGGGACTTTTCTGCTTTTTATAATCAGCCACAAGAGACGACCTAGACGAAGGAATTCATTATAATTATAAATCACCCGCACTTTTTTATAATCATCTCCGCATTTGGTAAGAAATCGCTCATCTCCGTGATGAGCGTAATATCCTTTATTTTCTTCGACATATTTAACAAGGGCAGAGAATTTAAATACTTTCTCCAGGAGCTTCCCGATATAATACAAAAAATTATAGAGATAAATAAACGGTACACACGGGACAGGATCTAAGGCGTTGACTACTCTATAAATCGGCGGCTTAATATCATCGCCAAATTCACTACTTCCAACTCGTGGGCTACCGAACGTATAACACGCCGCTAAATTATCCGAGTTGAATTCTCGTGTGGCAATTAAAGCAAGCGCCCCACCTAAGGAGTGCCCCGTCACATACAAAGAGTGGTCCTGAAATTTATTCAATTCTTGTACTATAGAATCCTTAAGATTCAGGAACGCCTTATAAAATCCATTGTGTATTTTCACGCCCTGATCATCCGTGTAAAATCGAGCATCTAAATCCGAAACAATATCTTTAAACTTATCTTTTTCAGTCCCACGAAACGCCAATACTAAGAATTTGTCACCTGCTCGTCTTGCCAAGAAAGCTTGCGTGTCGGCGCTATTAAAAGTCTTAATCAATTCAAACTCAGCTTCTTTTAATCCCGACTCAAGTTCCTGGGTCTTTTCATTGTCCTGTTCAAATTTAACATAGGCAAGTTTTGACATGACACACATCAACCAAGCTGTCCGGTCACTGTATGCCGCACGCTTAATAGGCGGTGCTAATAATTCTGGGAAATTGAAATACATTTTGTTAAGTCCTCGCTTGCCTGTGCTAATTTCTTATCTAAGTAATTTTCTTATTCTCTTGCAGACCTTTAAAATAATCACACCTGGAATTAGACATAGCGCTCCCAATAAATATACAGTTGGGATCAACAACCATTTTGTTGTAATAAAGCAACTTAATAAAGCCGCAAAGATAGCACATATTATCAAGCCACACCACGCAGCTACTGCTTGATTTTCTCCCCAAAATAATTGAGGTTGAATAAAATTTGGCACAAGCTTTAGGCCTTCATGCTCGCAATCAAGATATATATTTGGCACTTGACCTTTATTGTTAGTTACAAGACAAGAGAAAGTAAGGCTATCATCTCGATTCAAGACAGAAACAACATATGGTCTCCTGGTCATCACGAGATTCGGATTCACCTGAAGTTGGCTGGTGAATTGATCAACAAACTGCTGTGTTAAATTTATTGGATTTATTGAATTTGTTTTATGAGCATGGGATATTAATATCAAAGAATCGGTATCGCACCAAACAGTGAATTCAATATCATTAAAATCTCGGTTTGAAGTATTAACCAATACAATATTACATAAATAGAGATTTTGGACGGGTATGTTATCATTATAGATAACTTGAACTTTCCCAAAACGATTGTCCTCGCCTGACACACCAAGAAACGACTTATTGATAGAGTATTGTATTTTACTTATCTTGTTCCGATATAAATCAAATAAATGTTTTGTGATTAAACCCAGGACAAATGTTGCGGCAGGTAGGATATAACTATTTATAATTTGCATAAAGCATTTCCCCTCTTATTTCCTTTTCTTCACACTCTTAGCTTTGGATATGCGATTCCAGACTAATTGACAAACGGCGCGGTAGACATCTTTTCGCTCTTCTTCCGTTAAATCTAAAGCATCAAAAATTATATTATCTAAAGCAGCACGGTCAGGCAACGGATTGGGTTCTTGCTCTGAAATTAGCATTTTTGATTGAGGATCTATGCCAAATTCTTGAAAAATATTTTTGTTTTCTCGAGACAATAATTTTTTAAAATGAGTAATTTTTAAACCCTTAACACTTTCATGACTTAAAACTAAATGTTTATTTACTTCAAAAACCATTAAACTTCTGGCACCCAAACCCAATCCTGCCCTAACCAAACTTTCTGCAAAGAGATCATATACTGCTGAATTGACAAATAATTGAATTTCTGAGGGGAAATTACCGTAATAGAGTCTACAATCTGCAAGAATATCTTTATCCGCAATATACACGGCTAGCCTGTCATTCGTTTCTTTTACCCAAAATGTATTGCCTAATTCGCCATCAAGACTCCACCATAGTTTTCTTCCTTTTATTGTTGCCAGATTATGAAACCCTTTAACTCTACTTCCCTTACCTTGTCCTTGCCTAATTTCAATATCGACTTTTTCTCCCCACTCAATATATTTCAGGGCATTAGTTCCTTTTAATTCTTTTTTTGTTTTATTGCACATAAAAACCCTAAAGTTTAAATTACTTGGATCAACCAAAATGGAACGACATTCTCTAGGACTTTTTATCACAGGCTTCAAAAATTCTTCCTCAATCTTCCATTTTCGAACTTCTTCATCTGTCAAATAGAAAAACTCATTTGCTCCCGTTGTAAATCCCCTCCGAACCTTTGCTATATCTCCTAGACGTATTAATTTATCTTTTCCTTTTACAAGAATTGTAAAAAATATGTCCGGGGCTCTCAGATATTTGCCACCCCACTTTTCGCCTACATACTTTCCAGATTTTAATTTTTTATCAGATTCATCCTCATATTCCATACCTTCCTCAAACAAATCTTCATTTTTAATTGGATAAACACGAAATTGTTCCCCCTTCTTAACATGCTTTGCTTCTTCAATATCTAATAAATTCTCCGTGAAAATAGATTCTTCAAATGACTTTTTAAATGCTACAAATTTAATAGCATGTTCTTTGTCCGCCCTTGCTTGAGGACTAGACATCACAGAGATAATAGTATTAACATCGGCTCCGGGAAAACTCCTCTTGGCATGATTATCAATGATAAAATGGACGGGAACCCTTTCTAAAAGAAATTTTTGCATCCATACTCCATACCCGACGTCAAGCCATGAGTTAGAGCAGATAAAGGTATGTATTCCATTCGCATGCAACAACTTAAATGTTCTTAAATAAAAATATGTATATAAATCTGATTTGGCATCAATCTTTTCTTTTCGACGCTTAAAATAGTCACTGAAATCTGAACGAATAACCTCCTGCAAAAGGCTCTTATAATCTTTGTTATTTTTTACTCTGCGCAAAGGATCGGCAATATCCTCTTGGCGAACATAGGGTGGATTCCCAATCACTATATCAAATCCACCTTTATCCACAAAGATTTCAGGAAATTCAATGGGCCAAATAAATGGAACATTTTCTTTAGTTATAGCGGCCTTCTGAGACTGCAACTCTTCAATCTCATTTTGAATATTCTTTTTCTGCTCTTCCGTCAAATTCAAATCCATTTGTTGCTCTTTTTGTGGAACAAAATCCAAGCTAATCTGGGAACCTTTATCTGAAGACTGAATCGCATTAAGTTTTCTTGCTAACTCCTTGATCTGTTCACCGAGAATTTCACGGAACAAAGCTAGTTCTCTTTGCTTAATCTCCCACTCATTTGGACCCGCATTATTAAAATATTCGGCCTTCAGTTTTCTAAGTTCTGTAACGCGCCTTTTTAATGAAACAGAAATATTTGCATGCCCCATAATTGGAAATACTTTTTTTCCAACCATCTGCACCAAAGAATCACCACACGCTATCTTAAATTCTAAACTGGGAAGAATGGGTTTAAGGGATTGCCTCATCTCATCCGGGGCATCTATAAAAAGTGTAATCCATAACCTTAGCTGTGTAATCCATACCGCCCAAGGTTTAACCTCTGCACCATATAAGGATCGCTCAATAATGCGTTTCTTTCTTTCATACATTGTCAATTCATGGTCTTTATGCGCTAACTTCTTGCGTACATGTTGCTCTACTTCATCTAAGACATGAATCATCCCCACTGGAAAAGCACCGGAACCGACCGCCGGATCACAAATAGTCACATTTTCTAATAAGTCCAAGACATCTTCATATTGTCTCTTTGAAAAACTTCCGAATCGCTGCTCCTCTTCTGTAGCTGCCGGCCCCCCTTCTTTAAAAAACAACTCATAAAGATCACGATAAGGAATATTGGTTGAGTTATTTTTTTCTAACCATTTAACTAAGCTCAAACGACACATCAGGTCAACTTCTGTTCGAGGCGTATAAACAGATCCGTATTCTTTATTGACTAATCTTTCGAATATGATTCCTAAGAATTCTGGATTCAAACTCAAATCTTCATCATCTAAACGGTTTTCTTCGATGGTAAAATTATAGGAAAATAAAAACTCAAAGAATAAATCAACAGCCTGATCAGGAATCATTAATTCCTTTTCATCAATTTTCTTGCGATGGAAAATCCCACCATTAAGATAGGGCGCCATTTGTAATTTATTCTCTGTTTCTTTAGAAAAGTCATTATTTTGGTATGCGACCTTATGCCCGAGTGGTTTATTCAAGGCTTCAAAAAACAAAGGATCAAGCCATCGCTGATAGAACTCATCCTTTTCCTTTCGTTTATCCCTATATTCTGTCCAAAAATTTTGAAGGAATTTTTCATCTTCACCAATCCACTTTTTATTTTGGACAAAACCAATAAAGATAATGCGTATCACAAAAAGCAGCGCAAAATCTTTGATCTCATCAGTTTTTGTGTGTTCATTGTTAGAGCAAACAGAGCTGGTTAATTTCTTAAAGATTTTCTCAAATTCGTTATAAAATTCATCAACAACCGGAGCTACAGCAAACGCATCTTTTATTCCTTCTAATGTACCAAAATCACCTGCCCCTATGCGCTTACGGAATGTTCGATTCGTTCTTTTATATTCTTCGCTTACAAAAAAAGTAAATCGTTTAAAGTTATTGAAAATGCGACGTTTACCGAGGGGCTGTTCAAATACTAGACTAAATCGGAATTGTCCTTTGTCATCGTAATAAACAAAGACGCCCGCATCTGCGTTATGACTTTTTAGAATATCTTTGGCTTTTTTATACTGAGCTTGTTTACTAGAACGTTCGGTAAGGGTTGCAGCAGATTGAGCGCAAATGACGATCAAACGGTCTTGATTTTCAAAATCAATCTGTCCAATACGCTGGAAGGAAGAAAAACGATCATCATTATACTCAGAAAGGGATTCATTTTGTGTGCGAAATCTTTGATTCTTGGCCCTAAAGAATCGAATTAAATTTTGCGGCTGAAAGCTTTCGATTAACTCATTAAGAATTTCTAAATCATTCATTATTTACATTTTCTATAGCGATTATAATCTCACTTGGCATGTCTCCCACACGCCGTCTGATTCTATCCAAATAATCTTCGCCTAGCTCATTGCGTAATGCTTCGATCTCTTTTATTGCTTTTTTAATTTCCTTCGTATCTGCTGTATCATATTTTGCTATGCGACGGAGTGTGAAATCTGATAATGACCGGAAGTCTCGAATATCTTCCTGTAAGATTCTGGCAAATTTGGTTAATGGAATAAATTCTTGGGGAGGTTTCTTTAAAAGGGTTTTTAAATTATTCAAAGCCCTTCTATCCAGACGGACCTCACTGCCACCTCCTTTTTGGACAGGTTGTTTATATAAACGAACCTGATCATATGCATCCCAAAATCGATCACTTAAAGATAAAGCTTTCGTATCAGGTGCACATTCAATCATCGGCAAAACTTCTGTGATCGAAGAATTATGCACTTCGTCTTCTTTTTCTCTCCAAAGACGGACAAAGAAACCTGACCCTTTCCTGATAAAAACCTGCATTTGGTTCTCAGAATAAGCCTTAGCCACCTTTACTCGTGAAGCCAATTTTTCTACCCGTTCTAAGACATCGGGGTTCTTCTTTTTCAATTGAAAATATAATCGACGGATTGTTGTCAACGTGCTCTCTTCTTCCGTTTCTTCCGGATTCTGTTGAATTCGCTTAAACAATCTGGATGGAGAAGGCGTCTCTTCCGGATCAAATATTTTGGCATCCTCTCCCAATGTGTTGTGAATTAAAAACATTTTATTCCCGGCAATCTGACGGCTCTTAACAATATCTGCCCCTATTTCGGATGGGAAGAAATTAAAAATATAAAGATCATCAAATAACTTCTTTCCTATTCGATTGATACGCCCAACTCTTTGAATTACTCTGGTAGGATTCCACGGAATGTCATAGTTAATTATTGCACCTGCTCGATTAAGGTTGAATCCTTCGGAAAGCTTATCGCTGGTCAATAAAATGGAATACTTGTTCTCCTGATTTTCATATTTAGCATCAAAGTTAGAGTACAACTGTTTAATTTTTGTAGAGGTTAGATCTCCTTTTATTGTTAATACTGACCCTTGGAATTCTTTATCTAAAAATTTCTGCAAATAAGCTACTGTATCAACGTATTCTGAAAAGATTATAGTTTTTCTTGTCGGCTCACCTTTTTTCTTTTTCTCTCCCACATCCTTTTTAAGAGCGGAGATCAGACGTCTTAATTTCGGATCTTGTTCTACAAGTCGCAAAGTTTTCAGTTCAGATAAAATTTGATTAAAAAGGTCTAAATCCGCTTGAATATCTTTGAGAAATTGATCTTTATCTTGAAAATCTTTGAGGTGATAAATCTTATAATGTCGAGGAAAATCCCCCTCCTCTAATTTCTGCGCAAAATTATCCAACGACTTATCAATCTCATCTATATCAGACTCGTAAATCCTTTCCAAAAGAGCCCGGTCCAGGATATATCTCCCCTTAGAATTCTCAATAAATGTTAAAACCTTTTGGGTAACCCGTCGGAAATTCTTGATGGATTGCTCAAAAGAACCAAAAGAGCTTTCAAAACGCTTTACCAACAACCTACGCATGAAATCGAACAAGTTAGTTTGAGTCACACGTTCCCGGTTCGCCTCCAGGTTTGAACCCTCCTTATCTTCGCCATGGTTAAATCCTTCTTCATAAATAAATGGGCGATATATAGCTCCTTTGAATAAACCATCTTCTGAAAAATACTCGTTAATGACCGTATCATAAAACTGTGATTGTTCGGGTGTGAGATCAAAAAAGAGTTCTTCGGGATTTTGAACTTCAGGAAGAGCTGTAATTTCCTTTTGATAAACTAAATCCTTCTTAAGATCTAAACGATTACGCCGAATAACCACAGGCTCAATAACCGCCCTAATTGAATCTGCCAAATATTTTGTGCGAAGCGAGACTTCGGCTAGGTCAATGTTATCTTTACCAAACATCTCCCGATAATAATTCTGCGCCTGTTTTTGTTTTTTAGAATTGGACGAGCCATGATTTTTCTGAATATATGAAAGCCGGTCGAAGGCCCTTCGATATGTGGCGAACATGGCTTCCAGATTATCATCGAGAGTTATATTAGATTTTCCTGGGATAACAAACAGCTTAAGCAAGGAAAATATGTCCTTGGGAGAATTATTAAACGGGGTGGCTGTTAGAAGGATTACTATACGATCCCGGCAAATATTGCTCAAAAATTCATAAGCCTTGGTGTCTTGGTTGCGGAAACGGTGACATTCATCGATAATGACAACTTCTAAATCAGGATTCTTTTTGATATATTCTTCCACACTTTCAAGATCACCGCTTGAACGAACGTCCCAATCGAAAAGTTCAAAATCGGATCTATATTTACGCCACCCAGATTCATTATTCTTATCGCCGATCAATCCAGGAGGACAAACAATCAATCCGCGTTTGTTCAAACTTCGCGCAACCATACATGCAATTATGGACTTTCCTAACCCCACAACATCCGCAATAATCACACCACTATAGTGATCGATAACCGTTAAAGCCTGGCGAACAGCATCTAATTGATAGTCATACTGTTCATACCCTTTATCTGCCATAAGCTGGATTATCGATGGTCGGACATCCTTTTGCTGCTGACTTTCAATATATGTTTTTAATACAAGAACAAAAGCTTCATATGGCGTAGGCTGAGTTACTAAAGAACGCTTTTCCACTAAATCCAAAAGTCGCTGTTTCGTTTCTGCGCTTTCTGTAATTTCAATCGCCTCTTGCCAAAGAGAATCAAAATAATTCTCCGCTTCTTCTGTACCATAATCCGCTATCTCCACATTGAATTCATCCCGGTCTACAATCCCTGTCTTGGTAAGGTTACTGCTGCCTGTTACAAAAACAGTATCTTTGACTTGAGCTTCTTCTAATTTAAAGATATAGAGCTTGGCATGGTTAGGTTGAAATGTTTTTCTGATAATCAAGCGATTGTCTTTAATCAGTTTGAGAAAGAAAGGAATCCTTTCGTAAAATTCTTTTGTATCAAATTCATCGATATTTATTGATTTCGAAACAGAATCAAGAAAACTCTCTATTTGTTCGGCATCTGAAACATCTTTATCTGGTCCAGGATATTCGACAATACCTCGTATCATCCGATCAACATGAAGTCCAACCAGAATCTTTATCTTAATGTCCGGTTTGTCTTTAATGGCATCATATAATTCTCGGATACCAGAAAAATAAAAAAAGCCAACCAGGAACTTTAATTCCTGGCTTCCTTTAATGAGTTCGACAAGTCGTTGCTTAAGCGTTTTCGTTTTTGCGTTTGTAATAAAATTCTTCGACATCAAATATTCCTTTTATAAATTACTCCTGCTTTTGACAAATTTTTCTAAATCATCCGGATGGATTCTCCACTTCCCAACTTTGATAGCTTTGATTTCTTTCAAATTAATAAGCTCTCGCACCCGTTCCTCTGTTAAACCTAAACGCCTTGCGGCTTCCCTAACTGTTAAATATTTAGTTAAGTCGGTCATTTTTCTCCGTTCCTTGTTGTTCCAGATTATTCCCTATTCTACTGCTAAACCATAAAAATTGGAAATACTTAAAACCCTACACCTTCCTCGCCAATCCCTCATCCAGCAACCGCTGGTTGAGAAAAATATAGGGGTCAGACCCCGATGGGGTCTGACCCCTTGAATAAAACACATCCCCCAGATACCGGTCATATTTGTCCGAGCGGCTGGAACGTAAGATGATGTGGTCGGCCTTGCTGAGTTCGCGCTTGACAAAGGCGGCGGCGCGTTTGCCTTCAGGCGTTGAAAGCTCCGGCGCATCGATGGCGCGCAGACGCACGTACTGGCGGATGCGCGTATCGAAGCCCAGGTCGATTCTGACAAGCAGGGTATCGGCGTCGACCACCCGCTCCACAAATGCTTTATAGGTAAAGAGGTCGGACTCGGTGCGGGTGGAGGGCACGGCGCAGTAGGCGCTGCCTTGGCGTTTGGATTCGATGATGGTGTCTGATTTGAGGCTTGGGACAGTCTTAACGGCTTTAGGGACAGTCCCAGCGGCCTGCGGCCTAGGGACAGTCCCTAAAGCCCTATGCACCTGAAACCCCAGATCGATCCAGGGCCGGGCATCGTCCTTGGCATGCAGCGAATCAGCCGCGATCAGCCGATAGGTGTAGAGCTTTCCTCTTTTGGACTTAAGCTGCAGTGGCCTTGGGATCTCTGTTTTGGACTTTAAGCTGCGGCTTGCCTGGGCTCCCTCCCCCGGCTCGCGGCCGGTTTCCAGGCGGATCTTTGCGGCCAGCTGATCGGCGTTCCAGTTCTTCTCCTTTGCCCTTTGCAAAAAGGACCTGCGCTGATCTTCATCCTCAACCTTGATAAGTTCGCGGTAATGGGACCATTTCAGCTGTCCGCTCAAAGAAAGTGTCCGGCCGGACACTTTCTTATTGGGGGGTGCTGCACCCTCTAAAGCGGTAAAATCCCTAAAAGCCCTGGAAAAACGTACACAACGCCACAAAAGCTGAGGACCGACACCCAGATCCTCGGCCAGGCGCCCGATGACGTTCTCGCCGTATTGCGCATTGCCTGTTTTATTCACCAGCACATGCTCATTGATCAGCCGCCCGGTCTGCCAGTAGGTCTGGATCTTGGCCTGCTCGATCTGTCGCTGGCCCAAGAGCAGGGTCTCTTCCACCTGGCGGCGTAAGCTGGCATAGGTCGTTGGGATGGTTGGGGATTTCATTTATTAAAGAACCTGTCCCTTTTTTGGTGCCTGGCACGTTACCTGCGTTACCTGATATAAAAAAGGCAGCCCCCTTTTTAGGAAGCTGCCTGAATGCGCTAAAGCTTTATTGTGTGAAAAATTTGTTTCACGAAGACCACCCGGTATTAAGAACAATTCTCCGGTGACAGTCACCTTTTTGGTGACTGTCACCTCCGATAATGTAGCGCTATTGGCGGGTTTTGTCAATAAATAGGGCTTTATCCCTATTTTGGTGTCGGGATCTATTTCCTAGCATGAAAGCCGATTGCGGCCTTCTTCTTCTGGGGCGGGTTCATAAGCTTACGGATCGCCTCGAAAAGGGCGATGACTTCCCGATCCTTTTTGCCCATTCTTCTTTCAAGTTCCGAAAGGCGTTGAATGAACTCCTTATGCATCGCCATAACTTCTCTTAACTTCACAAAAGCCCTGATGATCGCGATATTGACGCTAATGGCACGTTCGCTGTTAAGCACGGATGAAAGCATCGCCACCCCGTGCTCGGTAAAGGCATAAGGTTGTTGGGGAGAGAATTTAAGTGTCTTAAGGTGGTCGCAATTTGCGACCACCTGAGTGACCTCACTTTTTGTCAGCCTAAACATAAAATCGCGCGGGAAGCGTTTTAAATTCCTCTTGACCTGTTCATTTAATCTTTTTGTGGGCACCTCATACAATTCTGCCAAATCCCTGTCCAGCATAACCTTTATTCCCCTGACCACAATGATTTTCTCCCTGATAACTTTGATGTTCATGATCTCACCCATGTTATGACTCCTTTTGATTAAAGAATATAAAATTTATATAGAATGGGTAGCTGGGGGAATAAAAAAACCCGGGCCGATCGACCCGGGGTAATGAATAACTCTTTGAGGATAGAAAGAGCTTAACGCAAACGGGCGTTTTTGTCAATAAACAGGGCCCTGCCCCCCTTTTGTAAGTCTTATGCCGATCCGGGGCCGGGCTTGGCCAGGCTTGCGACGATGCCCAAACTCATCGGCCGCACACTTATCCTCTTGATCTCTTCCAACAGCTTGGGGGTGACCGAAAACCATTCCGAACCGACCCATCCTTTCTCAAACCTCTGCAGATGCGCAAACTTCTGATGAAGCTCCCGTTCCTTTTTCTCGGCCGCCAGCATCGGCCGCTTAACGCCTTCAAAAGGGATCACGCCCAAGATCTTAAGCGGCTCGTGATTCGCGCTCTGCAACCCCCGAAGGCGCCTCTTAATGCCCCGCTGAACAGTGACCCCGATCTTAACCGCTTTTACCGGTTCCCCGGCAGCAATAAAATAAACATAACCGGGCGAACGCTCCCATTTATCCTGATACTCTGTTTTCTTCGGCATGGCTTTTTCCCTTATCCCAAATACGTACCTGTCCCCTTTTTGGTGCCTGGCACCTTTTTTGAAGGGGACTGTCCCCTATTAATAACCCATTATTAATATGTGCAAATGTCAACGCCATCTGCGTCTAACCGATCGTTGATATCGGTCAAAATTTGTCTTCCGACAAAAACCTCCCCTGTATCCCAGTTGTAACACCAAGCCGAAGAACAGCATGCCGTGACAGAGAAGCCATTATCGCTTGTTGCTGTTTCTGTGAAAGAATTGACTGGAAGAATTTGGGGTGGCGGCAGATCAATATAGGCTTTTGTGACCTGACCCTGATTAACCGCCTCCGGGGATAAATGCCAAAGCATGGCCGGATAAGAACCATTCTCAAAATAATAAAGCTTAATGCCTTTACGGAGGGCCATTAAATTCGCCTTAAGATCTACTGTCTTAGCCTGGAGCATAATGCTCGAATAGGACGGCATGATGATCGCCGCCAACATCCCAATAATAACGATAACCATCACCAATTCCAGGAGGGTAAATCCCTTTAATTTAATTCGGGACAGGTACATATTCCGTTAATTAAAATCTTATTAGTCGGGGGCGATTTGGAGAATAGGGCGCTGTCCCCTATTCTCTACCAAGGATCATTTCCCTCAGCCACTCGCCGTAGGTCTGCTCTTTTTGTTCCTCTGGCGGCTGTTGTTGGGTCCCCATCGCGCTTGGGGCCGGCGGTTCTGGCTCTGCCTGCTGAGGCCGGACCTCGGCCGCTTTTTGCTTCCATTGCCTCTGCCTCTGCCTTTGCCGGGCGCCGGTCTCGCCGTACATTTCCACTTCCTCAGGCCTCGGCGCGGCCGGGGGTTTGCCGAACATCATCTCCTTGAGCCAATCGGCATAACTTTGCGTCTCGGCCGAGGACTCTGCGGCGGACGGTTCTTCGCCCACGGCAGCCGGCTGCGCGGCCCGGGATTTTCTCTGCATCTCTTTCCATTTTCGCATCCGCTGGTTGCGGCGCGCGCCCTCCTCGCCGTAGATCTCGACCTCTTCGGGGTTAAGCGGCTCTTCGGCGGCCGGCTTTCCGAAGATCCTTTCTTTAAGCCAATCCACATACCCCTGCTCTTCCTCGCTGACCTCATCGTCTTCTGACATCGCGTCCTGTTTTTTTTGCCAATCGCGCATCCACTGGCGCCGCCTCGCTTCTTCTTCTCCGTATGCCTCCACCTCGCGGGGATCGAGCGTCACTTCGTTGGCCCCCAGGATCTTTCTCTTAAGCCAGTCGCCGAAACTTTCTTCCTCAGCATCCCCGTCCTCATCACCTTGGGGCTCATATTCCGGTGCCTCGGCCTCAACAGTCTCCTGCACCACAATCGGCGGAGGCGCGTTCGGGCATCCCGGCGCAGGCGCAAGCTCGCTCAACTTTCTGGCAAATGCCGCAACCTCTTGGGGATTTAAGGTTAGAATATTTTTAGGCGGGGCCTCCAGACGGACGAATGATTTTGTCTGATCGCTGTAATACGCATATGTCTTGCCGTAACCCTCCCCGTAGGGCTTAAAGCTCTCTTGGCTGGTGCTCTGCCACCCCTCTTTGCCCGTGCAATAAAAGTTAAAATTCTGAGTTTGCACGCTTCGCTTAAGTGATTGATCGTGCTTGGATTCATCGGCAATATAAAGCACCGTGAAGCGCATCTTCTGCTTGGTTACCCGAACGCCCGGCTCGCAGCCGAACTTCAGCGCCAGCTTGTCGCAGGTAATGGTCTCTTCTTGATTGTACACATACGCGCACGTGGTCCCCATTTCGCCTTTGTTGTTGATATTGCGTTTGGACCAGGTCACGTCCCATTCTTTTTCCAGCGGATACGGGCCAAAACTCTTAGGGCACTGGATCGCGCTCCCTTCGGCAGCCGTAGCGCTCATGACCAGGATGCATAATCCGATAATGTTTTTTCTCATGGCTGTCTCCTTGTTGATCCTCGGCATATTATTTATTCAAGAACCTGTCCCTTTTTTGGTGCCTGGCACGTTATCCTATTTATATCTCGTTATCGATTAAATGGCCTATCTTGATCACGGCCCTGGGCTTCGGTCACATGAGACTTGATCTGGACTTCCCCGGCAACGTTCTTTGCCCCCGCCGAATCCTTTGACGACAGGATCTTTTTGGGTTTTTTGCCGCCGGTCCCGCCCTTATTGGGATACGGTTGGGGTACCGGCGCCGGCGGAGGTACTTTGCTCACATCCGGCCCCATACTGCCGCCGGAGCCGCCTGAACTGCCGCCGGTCCCGCTGCCGCCCATAGGAGCCATTCCTGTTGTTCCCCCAAGCCCGGCTCCCAAGCCGCCGCCCTTGACTTCATCAATGATCCCGTCAAACATTCCCTGGCTCAAGCCGCCATCGCTCGGCGCCTCATTCCTTCCCGGGCTGGCAAACCCAGATACCTCTTTTTGGTCTTCAGCCTGCGCCTTGCCTGCCCTTTCCTTTTCAGCAGCACTATTTTCTTCGGCTAGGTTCTTAACGGATGAAGACTCCTTTGCCGCGGTCTTTCCCTTGGCATCAACAGCCTTTTTCTCATAACTGTCAGCTGAAGCCATTGTCAAAGCAAATACCATTAAAACAATAAATCCAAAAAATATTTGTCTTCGCATTACGCTCCCCTGCCTCCTTTTTGGTGCCCGGTATTAAATAGGGACAGTTTGTTCTATGTCAATAATTCGGTAACTTTTTCGAGTTTTTGAAAAGGCGTCTGATAGTTGATGCCACCATGAAGACGCCTGTGGTTATAATCGTAAATGTAATAGCCTAATTGTTCTTTGAATTCATT
>Ga0272441_10000462_pt1 | contig 92986 bp, 78 predicted proteins | sample SSMProp6N_FD_193582 | JGI IMG/M metagenome (GOLD analysis project Ga0272441, IMG submission 193582) | Marine sediment archaeal communities from Little Sippewissett salt marsh, Falmouth, MA, United States - SSM-Prop-6N | ecosystem: Environmental > Aquatic > Marine > Wetlands > Sediment ... | reverse complement strand
CTGTATCGACTGCACTGTAGAGAGGGTGAAAGCATTAGGACAGGTTGATTTAGAAAATTTATGATGTTGGATCTGATCAAAAAAGTCGTTCCTCCGGAAGAGGAACGGCCCCTGTAACAAAGGGTGGATAAAGACCCAGCCCCTGATGGCATTATTTCCCAACCTTTAAGATCATAGCCGCGGCGGTATCACCGGCAGCGCAACCGGTAAACAGACAGTAACCGCCACCACCAGCGCCGTCTCTTCTATCAATTCTGCAATGGCCCGGCCCGCCGTTGGAGCCTGAGGATGCCCATAGATCAGGGAGGATCCATAATTGCACATCTTCATGACATCGACGCCCATTTTTATGGCAAAATTGAGATCATTTGTGGAAAAGGGGTTGTGAGTCTTGATCGCTTTCATGTCCGTGACCTTCATGTCTGCCTTGGTCAGGGCCATCTCGGCGGCCGGCACGGGCAAGGGGTTCACCACGAGGAGAAGGTTCATGCTGGGACTGTGTGAGAAGGCAAAAGTCAAGCCCATGGGGTTTCATGCTTTAAGACGGTATTTTGCCTCAAAGCTTGTGGAAAACAGGGAGGATTTGGAAACGATTCGGCAGTTGATGGGGCATGATGCGGTCTCCACGACGGACCGTTACATCTACCGCCTCAAGTCGGACTTGCGGTCCGCAGTCGAAGACCTCGGATAACAAAAGGGCACACGAAAGGGCACACAGAAACAAAAAGGAGGCAGCCAATAATGGCTAACCTCCTGTTATTACTTAATAGTCCCAACGGGGATCGAACCCGTGTCTTCGGCGTGAGAGGCCGATATCCTAGACCGCTAGACGATGGGACCACAAATATTTATCGGTGTTTCTTTTATACCTGTAACGGGCCTCGTCCCGTGTCTTCCCGCCTGAAGGGCGGGGTATCCTAGACCGCTGGACGATGGGACCATTTATAAAAACGGCGTGTTATTCAATATGCCGCGGCTTAAGACAATATAAGGGCCCTAATAAAAAAATGGCTGGGGGACAAGGATTCGAACCTTGGTTAACGGGGCCAGAACCCGTCGTCCTGCCGTTGAACGATCCCCCAGTGCAGAACTGCGAATTTAACAATTTTCCCAAAAATGTCAAGCTAAAACTGGATATCCGGAACCGCCCGAATCCAAGTGGAAAATTTCGGACCCCTCCACGCAATAAGTCGGCCCGGAGTGTTGACGAAAGCGCCAGACAGATGGTAATAAATTGGATTATCAAATAAAAAAGGGGCCTTGAAAGGCCCCTCAGGGTGTTTTAAATGGGGTGAGTGATGGGACTTGAACCCACGACCGCTGGGGCCACAACCCAGTGCTCCACCAGTTGAGCTACACCCACCATGGATAAACAGTATGTCTATCACAATTTTATTTTTTTGCAACAAAAAGTTTCCCTGCTTCCTTCAGCCATAAGGGGAAAGAACCCCAAGGAGGATCCAACGTGACATCTAAGGCCAGACAAGACCTGTTTAAAATCATTCCTTCCGTCGACCGGTTGCTGAACAGCCCTGAACTCAAAGAAACGCTGGGTCGATATCCGCGAAACCTGGTCCTCGAGGCAATCCACCAGATTCTAGAACACATCCGCGAAAAAATTTTAAAAGGTGAGGTCTATGAAGGCCCCTCTGACCTGGCCCTCAATCGGGTCGCAGGACATATCAAGGACAGACTGGAGATTTTGGCCCGCCCGAGCCTGAGAACGGTCATCAATGCAACGGGCGTCATCGTCCACACCAACCTGGGCCGATCGCTTTTGGCGGAAAGGGTTATCGAGAGATTCCGAGCCATTGCCGGCTCATACAGCAATCTCGAGTATGACCTGAATCAGGGCCGAAGGGGCAGCAGATACAGTCATGTGGAGGGCATTCTCAGGGAACTGACCGCCGCCGAAGGGGCCATGGTGGTCAACAACAATGCCGCCGCCGTCCTCATTGCCATCGAAACCCTGGCAAGGGGCCGGGAGGTGGTGGTCTCCCGCGGGCAACTGGTCGAGATCGGCGGATCATTCAGGGTTCCGGACGTGATGCGCAAAAGCGGCGCCCGGATGGTGGAAGTGGGCACGACCAACAAGACCCATCTCCGGGACTACGAGGAAGTGATCGGTCCCGACACGGCCCTCCTTCTGAGGGTGCACCAGAGCAATTTCCAGATTGTGGGTTTCACGGAGGAAGTGGCGACCTCTCAATTGGTAGATCTCGGAAACCGGTACGGGGTTCCCGTCATGGAAGACTTGGGGAGCGGTTGCCTGGTCGATTTCTCCAAATACGGTCTCACCAAAGAACCAACGGTCCAGGAGGTACTGGCGGGAGGTGTGGACCTGGTAACCTTCAGCGGCGACAAACTCCTGGGCGGTCCCCAGGCCGGCATCATTCTCGGGAAAAAACACATCGTCGAGGCCGTCAAAAAGAATCCCCTGACCCGCGCCATGAGGATTGACAAACTTACCCTCATGGCCCTCGAAGAGACCCTGAACCTTTACAGGGATGAGAGGGCCGCCTTGGATGAAATCCCAACCCTGAACATGATCTGCAGGGACGGCGCGAGCATGAAAAAGAAGGCCGGCCGACTTTTCAGGATGATCGGAGCCCTGGGTACCCGGAATCTCAGCCTGGATCTCACGGACGGCGATTCCAAGGTGGGAGGAGGAGCCCTGCCGCTTTTCGTTCTGCCGAGCCGACTCCTGCGCATCACGCCCGGGGCCATTTCGGCCCACGACATGGAGGAATGGTTCCGCGCCTATGATCCCCCGATCATCGTGCGGGTTGAGAAAGACCAGGTCCTGATGGATTTGAGAACCATTCTGGACACGGAATTGAAAACAGTGGCACGGGCCGTCAAGGCGCTCGCCGCACTATGATGAGGGGTTCGACAGGATCCTTTGAGTTTACATCCGCCTTTCTTCAGTAAATACCATAAATATCCTGTCAATCCTGTTAATCTTGTCTAAGTTTTCGTCTTTATTATTGTTCACTGCGGGTTCACCCCGGAAAACGATAGCACTTAATCTCCCGCTCCCTGCCCAAGTTGACAAGCGTGTCGGGAAACCATATCTTTAGTGTAATTTATAGGTTATCCATATCGCCCGTTTTTCCGGATCAGAGCGGATCTTGATAAAACGGAAGGTGCCCGGAGTGTGGAAGAGAAGGGATCATCATGGAAAAAATAATTGAAAAGGCCCTTCGCGACAGTGTGAAGACTAAAGAAGAGTTTGTAAAAGGAAACAGCGCGAACCTGATTCTCTTTGCCGACAAGACTGCCACCGCCTTCATGAGCGATCGCAAGCTACTGATATGCGGCAACGGGGGAAGCGCGGCCGACGCACAGCACATTGCAGCGGAATTTGTCAACCGCTTTATGCTCGAACGCCCTCCCCTTCCCGCCATAGCCCTGACGACGGATACTTCGATCATTACCAGCATCGGGAATGATTACTCCTTTGATGAAATCTTTTCAAAGCAGATAAAAGCACTCGGTGCCGAGGACGATATTCTGCTGGCCCTGAGCACAAGCGGAAATTCCCCCAATATCGTTGAAGCCGTTAAAACCGCCAGAAAACGGGGCATTTATACGGTATGTTTTGCCGGGGATACCGGCGGGCGTCTCGAATCCCTGGTCAATCTTCCATTTATGGTGAAGAGCAAGGTCACCGCGAGGATTCAGGAAACTCATATTTTTGCAGGGCACATCCTCTGCCAACTGGTCGATCACATCCTGTTTCAGCAGGAGGCGACGATTGGATAGAAGGTTTTCAAGTTGAAATTGCGAACTCAATGAAAGGCACCAGGGCAGAGCCTATCGTCTCTGACCTGCTCCCGAGGGCCAAGCTTTTCAAACCAAAATAAAGAGGTCGCTCCATTGTCTGATTTAAAGCCCATATCCCTTGAAGGGGTCGCATGTTCTCCCCTGAAAGACAGGACAAGCAAGGTCAAAATCGATGATTTCGGTCACCCCTGGAAGCCCGGCGCGGATTTCGGACGGTTTCTCGCTTCACTTCCGCGCATCCTGGCGGCCGATGATTTCACAAACATTGTCGGTAAGATGGTCCGGGCCGTGCAATCCGAAAAAAAGATTATCCTGGCCATGGGAGCCCATGCCATCAAGGTCGGGCTGAACCCCGTGATTCTGGATCTCATGGACAGGGGAATCCTCACGGGTCTGGCCATGAACGGCGCCGGGATCATCCATGACACGGAACTGGCCATGGTCGGGCATACCTCGGAAGACGTGGCCGCCCATCTGGGGGACGGGAAATTCGGCATGGCCGAGGAGACCGGCAGGCTGCTCAACAAGGCGATTTCCGAAGGGGCCGATAAGGGGTACGGTCTCGGTAAAGCCGTGGGGGCCATGCTCATCAAAGAAGGCTTCCCTTACAACCGTTACAGCCTTCTGGCCAGGGCCTTTGAAAAGAATATCCCCCTGACGGTCCATGTGGCCATCGGTACGGACATCATTCACTTTCACCCGAATGCAGACGGGGCCGCCATTGGGAAGACGTCCCATCTTGATTTTCGGCTCTTCGCCTCCATGGTCTCCGGACTGGAAGATGGCGTTTTCATCAACCTGGGTTCAGCCGTTATCCTGCCCGAGGTCTTTTTGAAAGCCATTTCTCTGGTTCGAAACCTCGGCAGGGAGGTCAAAAAATTCACTACGGTCAACATGGATTTTATTCGACATTATCGTCCCATGACCAATGTCGTAGAACGGCCTACCCTTGAAGGCGGAAAGGGTTATTCACTCATCGGCCATCACGAGATCATGTTTCCCCTCTTGGCCGCTGCGGTCATCGAGGGGCTCGAAAGGGGGCAACGGCAGTGTCCCTGAATCGAAGGGCAGGCAAAGGTTACCCCCCGACTTGAAAGGCTAGAAGATTAGTACAGGTTTTCACAAATACGATAACGAATACTGTGCAGCTAAAACCAGTACGTGTATCGATAAATACCTGTCATAGGCTCACCACAGAGGGCACAGAGGTGAATTCTCTTTTTTACTTTCCGTTGAGAGGACGGAAAGTAAAAAGGACCAGGCCCTGCGGGCAATCAAACCCTGCGGCGTAGCCGCTGAGGATTTTCTCTTGCCGTCCTCTCAACGGCAAGAGAAAAGAACACCTCTCTGTGGGCTTCGTGTCTCTAGTCACGCACGAGCGTGACGGGTGGTGAAAACGAACTATGGAATACGTCACGGTAATTACGAATATTATCACTTAGACTGGTCCCAGGGACCGGGTTTTCATATCAAAACAAAGGAAGATTGATATGCCCATCTATGAATATAAATGTACGGAATGCAATAACGAATTTGAATGCCTCATCATCGGCAGTGACAACGATGTGTCCTGTCCTGAATGCAGCGGGGAAAAAGTGGAAAGGCTCATGTCCGCCTGCCGCCATAAAAGCGGCGGTGATTTCCCTTCATCGGTGGCTTCATCAGGGGGTTGCGCGGGGTGCTCCAGCAGCAATTGCAGCACCTGTCATTGATGGGTTGGAACGAAACCCTCATTCGCCGGTATCCGTATATTTTGTCTAACGAGGAAAATTCGTGTTTCGTATCGGTTTCGGATATGACGTTCACCGTCTCGTGGAAGGCCGCCCCCTGATCATCGGGGGATGCCGTATCCCACACCCTTTCGGCCTTTTAGGACATTCCGACGCCGATGTGCTCATCCATGCCGTTATGGACGCCATTCTGGGAGCACTGGCCATGGGTGATATCGGCCAGCATTTTCCGGACAGTGACCCGGATTACAAGGACGCCGACAGCCTCGAACTCCTCAAAAAGGTCATGGCATGGACTAAGGAGAAGGGTTTCCTTCTCAATAATCTGGACACGACCGTCGTCGCCCAGGAACCGAAACTCTCACCCCATATCCCTGACATGAAACAAAAGCTCTCTGAAATCCTCGATCTTTCGGCAGACCGTCTCAACATCAAGGCCACGACCTCCGAGGGCCTGGGTTTTACCGGCCGAAAGGAGGGCATCGCAGCCTATGCCGTGGTGAGCCTCGTGGCCCGGGACGTTGGGGGTTCAAGGGTTTAGAGGTTCTGGGTTCAGAGGTTCAGAGGTTCAGAGGTTCAGAGGTTCAGAGGTTCAGGGGTTCATTATTTCAATTACCCCTGAGAGTTTTTATCCCCCCCAAACTTTAGTCATTCGAAACTTTAGATCACTCGTAACTCTCCTTTCCCTTCCCCCTCAAGCGCAGCGTTCCTCAAGATCCCAAAGAGATCGCTCCTTTCACCTTTGACCCCCTTCATTTTCGCCTTTGAGATTCCGCCATCAGCATGTATACTACCTAGCCCGCACTCCTGATTATTCAGGACTGGAAGTAAAGATCCACTAAGGAGAATTCACATGGCTCTGACCCTATATAATTCAGCGAAACGAAAAAAAGAAACCTTTCACCCTCTGGTAGACGGCAAGGTCGGCATGTATGTCTGCGGCGTCACCGTCTATGACCTTTGTCATATCGGCCATGCCCGATCCGCCATCGTGTTTGATGTCCTGTCGAGATACCTTCGGGCCAGGGGCTTTGAGGTCACCTATGTACGCAATTTCACGGACGTAGATGACAAGATTATCGAACGGGCCAATCAACTCGGAAAAGATACCCCAGAACTGGCCCAGGAATTCATTGACGCCTTCTACGAAGACATGGACAAACTGGCGGTCCTCAAAGCGGACAAGGAACCCCGGGCCACAGAACATATCGAAGACATGATCGACATGATCAAGACCCTGATCGAAAAAGGGTTCGCTTATGTAGAAGGGACCGGTGTTTTTTATTCGGTGGAGTCCCTCCGAAGCTATGGCAGCCTTTCCGGAAGACGCCTGGAGGACATGCAGGCCGGCAGCCGTATCGCCGTGGACGAAAGAAAACACCACCCCATGGACTTCGTGCTCTGGAAGGCGGCGAAACCCGGAGAACCTCAGTGGTCGAGCCCCTGGGGGGACGGCAGGCCGGGTTGGCATATGGAATGCTCGGTCATGAGCAATCACTTTCTGGGCGCAACGTTCGACATCCATGGGGGCGGCAAAGACCTGATCTTTCCCCATCACGAAAATGAGAGGGCACAATCCATTGCCTCCAACGGAGGCGAATTTGCCCGCTACTGGGTGCACAACGGCTTTGTCACCGTGGAATCCGAAAAGATGTCCAAATCCCTGGGGAATTTCCTGACCATCCGTGACGCATTGGAGATGTACCATCCCGAAGTCCTGCGGCTCTTTCTCCTGTCCAAACATTACAGGAGCCCCCTCGATTTCTCAAAAAACGTGGTTCATGATTTTCAATCCGGGCTCATCCGGATCTATCGGACACTCCAGAGGCTGGAGGAAAACCTCGGAGCTTACGAACCCCTCGAGGATTCGGGCAAACAGGGCTTTTTGCAGGGAGAATTCGAAGACGCATTCCTGAAGCAGTTCATCAAAATCATGGACGATGACCTCAACACGGCGGGCGCTGTCGGCCTTGTTTTCGACAAGGTTAAGCAGGTCAACAGAATCTTGGATGCCCAACCGAATGAGCAAGCACTGGCCGAGTTGAAGGAGGATCGCCGTCACCTCTTTCTGGCGGCCAAAGTACTGGGTCTCCTGACCCGGGATCCCGAGACCTTTTTCGAGGAGATCTCCCGTTCGGCCGCTCATGTCGATGCCGATGAAATTGAGCGCATGATCGCGGAAAGGACCCAGGCAAGGGCCGACAAGGACTGGGGCAAGGCGGACGCCGTCCGGGATCGGCTCAAGGAGAAGGGTATCATCCTGGAGGACGGACCTCAGGGGACGACCTGGAGAATGGATCTTTAGCGGGGGCAGGAGGGGTACGCGAAGGGATTTAGCTTACTGGAATTTCAATGGCTCATGGGGGACTGGATTAACGGAGTGATGAAAAGACCGTCATATCAGCTGCGGCGGTATTGGATTGACGCAAGCTAAAAAAAACTCACGGCCGCTTGCATTTTTCCCCTGCGATCCCCCCGGGCATAGGCCTTAGGCGGGCCGGATGCTGTGATCTCCGTGTGAGATATCCTTTTTTTTATTTTCTCACGCCCGTTCATCCCTTACAGGGATTCACTAGAGACGCAGAGCTAGCAGAGAACAACAGGATCATTTACTTTTTCTTTTCTCTGCGATCTCTGAGGTCTCTGTGTGAGATATTCTTTCATTTTTTTAGGTTTTTACACCCTTTTAAAAGGCGCAGATCCTGCCCCCAACTAAAAAAGAGTTACGGCCGAAGGATCCAGACCCCGATCCTCGATCCATTTTTGAACGGCTCGGTAGAGAAGACCGTAGTACCTCAGCGTGCCGCCCAGGCCACGCCTGCCGAAAAAATAATTGATCTCGAGAAACAAGGGGGAAGGGTCCGGGGCGTCCAGGGCAAAGACAAAATCGATGGCCGCCAGATTGATCCCGGTGCGGGTGCAAAATCGTGCGGCTTCCTTCCGACCCTTTTCCTGGAGATCCTTCCTCCAGGTCTTATCAATGTCGGCCCCGCTGCTGATGGTCGTGATGACCTGCCCCGGGTTTTGCGGTCTTTTCCAGTAGGTAATAATTTCAGTTCCCAAGATCACCGCACGCAGGACATTCCCTTCCGATGCCACCATTTCCTGACTGACGAAACCGGACCGGCCGGTCTTTTCCGAGACGGCCACCTTGTCCAGTGCAACCTCCAGGCTCGAGCGGTTCGAAATGAAAAAAACACCCTTACCCTCGTGGCTGTAACTTGTTTTGATCAGAAAGGGATAGTTATGGGGACCCTGCCCGGATTCAGAGATCCTGCGCCTGAAATGCTCCACACTCTGCCATGCGGTTGTCGCAGGCCTCGGGCAATCGGCCTTCATGAAAAGTTCACTCTGTCCGGTCTTACCAGGGTAAGCGAATCTGGCATCGTAATTTGGAAAGATAAGGGCCGAGGATTCTTTTGCGGCCTGATAAAGCCCATAGGCACAACCTTGAGGAAGAATAATCACGTCGGCCTTTTCAATCAGCTCGAAATCGCCGACTTCAAGGGTCCGGTCTCCCAAAATAATTTGATAATCTGTGACCAAACAGGGGTGAAAAGAGAGAATCATAGTGGCCTTACCTGTTCCGGGGGAGTTTCGTTTGACTTTGCCTATTTCAATCATTATATTCAATTATATCCGTCTGATGCCAGCATGAAAACCCCTAAATCAAGGAGCCATGGAAATGCCCATTTTTGAATTCAGATGTGTGGCGTGCACCCATCTTTTTGAAAAGATATTTGTCCATTCAAACGATCAAGTCGATCTGGCCTGCCCTGAATGCGGAGCCACGACCGTCGAACGAGTCGTCAGCCAATCAAATTATGTGATGGGCACCGGCCCGGGTGGGAAACAGCCCAAACTCACCACACAGTCCTGCGGGTCGGGGAATTCTTGCACAACATTGGATCTTCCAGGCCCGTCAAAATAAAACCGCCCGCTTTCAAGCCTCCCCTACCCTGTCACGTAAACGCAGAAGACTTGACAATCCGACGCTTATAGCATGCATTTGATGCAATTCTCAAAGTCGCATAAACACCAGGCTGAAAACCGACAAAAAAACCAGGTAAACATCATGACCGGAAATACGCAGGAACCCGAGATCAACCCCACCCTCATCGGACACGATCTGTCCGATGACGATAGGGAACTCATCATCTCCGTGTTTCATGAAGAAATCGTACCGAAACTGAAAAGACTGCAGGCCCGGACGGGAAACCTCAGTTGTGCGTTTGCAGGTCCCGGGTATGAAAACTGGACGGTTCGATTCATCTCAAGAGGTTCGGGGTTTGACATCGCGGATATTGAATACGATGAGGATGCCTGCGGCATCGATTTGGACGTCTAGCCGCACCAATCGTGTCCAAAATAGAATTTATTTTGGACAAAAATGAAGTCGCACAACAAATCACCTTGAAAAGGCTGTTTTTACCATGGAAGGAAGATTTCTAGAAAAAAAAATTATGGTGCGGCCCACCTGCCCTTTTTGCGGTGCGCCTATTGACAAACCAAAAGACCTGTCGGCCCGCATGCCCAACGAGATGCCGGTCGGCTCCTGTTCCTGCGGGGCCGTGTACGCCTATGATGTGACCGGCCATAATCTGGGAGCCGCCATGATCGAGGCCCTGGTTTTTGGATGCAACGGTGACTGGGACCTTGCCTGGGGACTCTTGCCGGAAGAGGACTATCTGGAAAAAGAAGTCAAAAACTATGACATCGAAAGCCATCTAATTATTCACGGGGGGGCCTTTCGGGGGAGGAATATCTCGGGGACCCTCTACTTCATAAGGCTTCACGATGATATCAGGGAAGTCACGGAAGAAGGATTTCAGGAACAACTGAAAAAGGCAACACCTGTCCGTGAGAGTGCGCCTTCCAGGGTCAGAAACAAGAAAACCCTCCTGAAAGGGGAAGTGGAAACCCTGGTCTCCGAGTACAGGATTGATGCCCTGGTGGAAGCGGCCGAGCAGGATAACAAGATCATCCGCCATCTAAAGCGCCTTCTTTATTCGGTAGACCCCCTTCCCCGGCTGAAGGCCGCGGATACCCTGGGAAGGGTATCCTCCGTGATTGCCCGAAGAGATCCGGGAATCATCTCGCGTCTTTTGCAGGGTTTTTTCACCAGTATCGCCGATACGGCCGCATCGAGCTGGGGAGCACTTGATGCCGCCGGTGAAATCATCCGCAACAGCCCCGAACAGTATGCGGGATTTATCCCCCAAATTTACCAACTGACGAGGGACAGCGCCATGGTCTCCGGGGTCTTGAGAGCCCTGGTAAGGATAGCGGAGATCAAACCTGATCCCATTCGAAAAACTGCCTTTCGCTTCATGCCGTTCCTGCAGCACCCCGACCCGGAGGTCAGGGGTTACACCGCTATGCTTCTCGGAAACCTCAAGGCCCGAGAGGCCAAAGAAGACCTGGCAAAGCTGGAAGGCGACCAAGCCTCTCTGGACCTATACGAAGACGGCAAACTCCAAAGAAAGACCATTGGTCAATTGGCCTCCGATTCCCTGAGCAAGCTTTGAAATTCCGGTATCTTTTTTCCTCCCCAGGCGGAGATTTCTCTGCGGGCGAAAGCGTCCTCAACCGACCCTTTCGCCTGAGTCCTTCGGAAGAGCATCCCTCCATCATCTTGCGGGACTATTTCAAAACCCTTGAACAATTTTTACTGAAAGAGAAGACCCGATCACTCCTCTCGCTCCTTCAAAAGGAACCAAGTCAAAGCACGTCCCCAGAAGAGATTCTGGAAATCCTTCTCCGGAGTGAAAAACACGGCGGGCTGTATCACATTGCCAGTGCGGAGGTCGTCCTTCCCGGGAGACGACGGAAATTCGCCATCGTGTCGGCACTTTCCAGTCAGGGGAAAACAACACTCCATCGGGAATTTGAAATCCTGCGCTCTCTTCAGAAGACCCTTGCACTGCCTTATCTGCCTGAGGTTTATTTCAAGGATGAACGCGAATTGCCCGCTGCAAGGGATCCTGAGACCATGGTCATGGCCCTTCAGGAATGGTTCGAGGGATACCATGAATGGCACTTTTCCGGCAAAGGAAAAGATGCCCCGTCCCGACTGTGCATCTGGGACTTCAAAAACGGGAACCGTTTTGCATCGGAAAGGGAAATGTCTGAGATATTCAGGCAGGCCTCACGAATCCTGACCCTCTATTACGATTCCCGGAGTTCGAGCCGGATTCACTCCTGGCATCATGCTGCCGGAGATTTCATCGTAAAGTCCAATCCGGAAGGAAAGACCGACGTCAAACTCACCACGGTTCGAAATTATGGTCCCATGTTCAACTTTTCGAAAAAAACAGACTTCAATCCCTGGACGGCCCTCATCTTCTTTTTTCTCGATCTCTCCGTAAGAATGCGAATAGACCGGCTGGACGGGATCGGGGAACTGGTGTGGGCCGGAGATTTTGCGGTGGTTGCAACCTTGGAGGGATTTCTCGAAGGCCTGGACGTCATGGCAACGGGGGACCGCTTCCATCTGGGAAAACCCCAAGAGGTGCTCTCCCTGTTGAAAGCCTTTTCAAGGGAAGAGCTGTTGAAACTTACCCCGTTACTCTTGGATGATTACGAGAAAACCAACCCCCGGGAGGTTCCGGTCATACTGGCCAACCTGGAAACCCATGTAGCCCGGCTCAACCAATCGATACAAAACTTTTCGCTATGATGTCCTCCAGGGGTGTCTTAAGGGCCGTTGAGACCGATATGAGGAGAGAGGCCTGCTTCGGATCGGCCGTTCCGTGCCTCGCCAATAACTCCCGGGACAGAAGATAAAGCTCTTTCTGAACCTGATCGAGATTGAAGGCCGGGTAGGAAACACCCTCTTTGAACCCCGCTTTTCGACAAACACGGGCCTTGCCCCGGATGGCGGTGGGGATGCCATATACGCGGCAGGTGATGGGGCGATGGGAATAGAGAAGGCAAACCTCCTGGTCGCTCAAAAGGGGACAACGCAATCTCTCTTTTCCCAGGGCCTCGGATGCATCGCCCCCCTCCTGCCCAGATACCTTGTGTTTTTCCTGCATTCTTTGGAGGTCCCTGTCGGCCTTGTCACACCTGGCAAGAATCTTCCGCCGCTCCTTTCTCTCAAGTGCATCAAAGGACGCTTTCAATGAAAAGGCCTCTACGAAAAAGAGGCCGAAGAGGGCATGGCAGCAATCAGAGCACCCCCGTTTGCACTTGATCTCTTGCGCATAATCCTTTGCCATCCTTTGGAAGGCCCGGTCCGCGGCGTTCACAAGAGATTCATAACGCTCGAAAAGATCGGCATGTTTCATTTCTTCCGGTAGGGCTCCAATCTTTTCAGAAACTCCGGATGGACCTCAAAACCGAGAGCCAGGGCCTTGTCCACATGGATAACGGCATTTTCAAAGTCACCCTTGGAGTAATAGGCAAAGGCGAGGTTATTCAGGCCCAGCCCGAAATCGGGTGCCATCTTCACCAGTCTTTCACCGGTCTCGATCGCCTTGTCCACATCCTCTTTCTGCAAATAGGCATTGGTCAGGTTGTTCCAGGCCTGGGCGATGTCCGGATTCAACTCGATCGCCTTTTCCAGGGCTTCGATGGCCTCATCAGTTTTTTCCATTTGAAGATATGCAAATCCCAGGTTGGCATATCCCCTGGCATATCTCGGCTCAATTTCGACAGCCCTCAGATTGGTCCGGACGACTTCCGGCAAGTCTCCCTTTTTAAAATAGATATACCCCAGATTGACCCATGCCTCGAACATGCGCCCGCTATTGGAAATGGCCTCGTAAAAACAGGGGATGGCCTTATCGAGTTTTCCCTGTTCCATGAGGGCGACCCCGATATTATAATGCGAACTGGCACAGTCCGAATTATCTGAAAGTATTTTTTTATGTTCTGCAATAAAATCTTCAGAATCCTGTGGTTCTATCATCTTTATCTCCGATAGAAAAAAGGGGTCGCCATCCGGCCTGGATAGCGGCCCCCACTTCTTCATAGGATTGGCTTAATAAGACGATTTGATCTAATGATCCTCTGTTTGCCCTCGTCCTTTCAGACCGTACATCGTGCTGCTCCCAGTGGAAAAATAGATCAGTATTTCTTCATTGACCAGCGCCGTAGCGGCCTTCTTGATCGCTCTTGCTTTAGCATCGGGATACACTTTCTGTACGCCCTTTTCCATGTCCCTGAAATAGAACTTGGATTTTTTGTTATTCTCGGCAAAGTCAAGAATCGCCTTTTTCAGATCTTCCATGCCAGTGCTCCTTTATATAGGATTGCGGCTAATCAATACCACCCACCGCCTTGGATATCGCCCAGGACGCCTCGGTGAATTTGAACTGGGTGGACGTTCTGTAGGTATCATAAGCGAGTCGATAGTCGTCAATGAGGTGCTCAGTGAACGGGATATCGCATTTCTCAAAGAACCTCTCCCAACCGATCCTCTCGGCCCAATCGCCGATGCGCTCATATTTATTGGCGTCTGCCGAATAGGCCTCAACAATCTTCTTGACGTTCTCACACACTTCAGGGTAGCGCGGGAAGTTGTTGGGCAGAGCAGGAACGACCACCTTGGAGAATTTGGGAGGTGAGATCCGGTTGGATACCTTTCCACCCGCCATGATGGTCACGCAATCCCCCTCCTTATCGGAAAGGGGCAGAGCCATACACATGGTATAACAATTGCCGCAGAACATGCAACGTTCTTCCTTGATCTTAACGGCCTTTTTGCCACTTTCCGTCTTGGCGGGAGAGATGGCCGCCGTCGGGCAGGCCGCAATGACCAATGGGATTTCGCAGACCGAATCAAGGACCTCGGCATCGACGATCGGCGGTTTTCTGTGATATCCGAGAAGGGCGATATCCGAACAATGTACCGCGCCGCACATGTTCAGACAGCAGGCCATGGATATCCTGACCTGGGCCGGAAAGGTCATGCCCTGGAAATATTCAAACAGATCATCCAGGACCGCCTTGACCATGGAGGACGCATCTGTCGCCGGCGTGTGGCAATGGATATACCCCTGGGTGTGCACGATATTGGTCAGTCCCGCGCCCGTGCCGCCCAGAGGGAATTTGTAACTGCCAGAAACATGCTTCCTGCTCTGAAGGTCCTTCTTCAGGGCTTCCATCTTGTCCTGACTGTCCGCGATGAATTCGATGTTATTACGGGTGGTGAACCTGACGAAACCACCACAGTGCTTGTCCGCAATTTCACAAATCTCCCGGATGTGCTCTACGGTCATAAACCGGCTGCCACCGCACCGCACGGTAAAAGCCTTGTCCCCGGTCTCGGAGACGTGAACCAATACGCCCGGTTCCAGAATGTCGTGATAGAGCCATTTGCCGTAGTTATTCTGGATAATGGGCGGAAAATATTGCCAATAATGCCTCGGCCCAAGGTCTGTGAGCCGGTTTTCCATGGGTTTATCCGGATTGAATAGTCCCAGTTTTTCCTGTGATAATGCCATAATATTCCACCTCCTATCTGATGCTATCTCTTGTGTCTGGAGCGATAGTCATTGATGTCTCTCTTCCAGCCGCCGGGAACATCTTCCTCTTTCCAGAAGATGTAAGGATTGGCGCGAGGTTCCCTCACCATCTGCGGCATGGGCGGAATGTCCAGGACCTCCAGGAGTTTCTGGACACCCTGACGCTGGATCAGTTCACCCAACCGCTCCCGGTTCTTGCCTTCTTCCATCCACCAATCCCAGATCGGTTCAATCACCTTCTCCTTGATATTATCATAGGGAGGCTCCGTTTTCATGAAAGGAATGGTCAGCAGGGCCATCTGGGCACCCTCCAGGATCGGGGCCTTGGCACCCAACAGAAGGCTGACGCCCGTATCCTCACCCGGCCTCAGGGCCCTGGGCATGACGTTGATGCAATGCATACATCGGGTGCATTCCTTGTCGTCGATCATGAGTTTTCCGTCTTCCATCCACATGCACTTGGTCGGACACAGATCGATCACTTCCTTCTGAATGTCAAATTTGCCCCAGTCTTTTCCGGCATGGGCCCCGGCGTTCGGGGCGATCTCGCCGCCGATATATGCCTTGACGGCGTCCTGATCGATGCGGATATTGTCCCTCCAGGTTCCGATAAAGGACATGTCCGACCGTGCGATAGAGGCCACACAGCAGTTCGGGCAGCCGTCAAATTTAAATTTGAATTTGTAAGGGAACTGGGGACGATGGAGCTCGTCCTGATAAAAATGGGTCAGTTCATAACACATATCCTGCGTGTCGATACAGGACCATTCACATCGCGCCTTTCCGACGCAGCAGGAGGGTGTCCGCAGGTTGGAGCCGGACCCGCCCAAGTCCTGCTGAAGCACATGGCCCAACTCAAAAAAGATGGGCTCCAGCTGCTCCGTGAAGGTCCCCAGGAAGATGATGTCCCCGGTGGAGCCGTGCATATTCATCATACCGCTTCCCCGGTACTCCCACATATCGCAGATCGTCTTAAGATAGTCCGTGCTGTAAAACTTGCTGGCCGGCTGGTTCACACGCAGGGTGTGAAAATGGGCGATGGAAGGAAATTTTTCCTGAAGGTCGGAATACCTTCCGATGACCCCGCCGCCGTAACCGAAAACACCGACGATTCCGCCGTGCTTCCAGTGGGTCTCGCCGTCTTCGAAGGAAACCTCGAGCTGACCCAGAAGGTCTTCGACCACGCCCCCCTCGATCATCATACGGTCATCCCCCAGTTTCTGTCTGTGGAGAGCCTCTCTCTTCGCATCCGCCACAAAGCTCGGCCAGGGTCCTTTTTCAAGGTCTTCGCACATGGGAATATCATGCTTGACCTTGAAATTTTTCAGTTCCTCGTCCGTGTAATTGTTTAATTCCTCGTCGGAATAGATCCTGAGCTCATCGTACTTCAGCTCTTTTTGTGGTTCTCTTGGTTCAAAAGCCATTATTCATGCCTCCTTTTTCTAGCATTGTCGTAAACGTAAGGAGCAACTCCCGAAAAAACCGCTTGATTCACCTCCTCCCTAAATTATCTCCATATTTCAACAGGGGCTTTATCACACCGCCCGTCGTCTGAAACAGGATATTCTCACCCTCTGATTCAGGCAAAAGTGTCTGGGATTTTAAGGATGTGATTGTGTCCAAAACTACTTGTCCCCAGAAGGGGGCAAGAACGCGGAAGATATTTCCGAAACTAGCCTATGACGTGGAACTCAGCTTGAATACTCAGATGGTCAAATGGAAAAAAAGGACAAATACCGAACAGATATTTTACAGTGTAGACACGCGATTCTGATCTTAATATTTTGAGCTTTGTGAGGTCTATTGGCTCAAAGAAGAAGACTAGGGTAATTTTTATACTCAGAATCACCCAGAATTGTCAACAAAAAAAGACTCCAAATTCCTGGAATATGTCCCTGATTATTTTATTTTCATTGACAATCCAACTTCAAGGATTTATAGCCTTTTTATTTCCTATCGGTTTTTCGGACCGGAGGACCTTCGCGCACGGCGCAATAATTCGGCCATTCTTGTTCGCTTCCACCCCATCAAACCAAAGAAGTTTACAAAATGGGTAACTTTCAACCGCGTATCGCTATCGCAGCCCTCAAAGGGGGCTCCGGCAAAACCGTTTTTTCCCTTGGCCTGACAGCCGCCTGGCGGCAAAAGGACTTCAGGGTCTCCCCCTTTAAAAAGGGTCCCGACTTCATAGATGCCGCATGGCTGTCCCTTGCCGCCGGCCGATCCTGCCATAACCTGGACTCTTTTATGATGACGGATGTGCAAATCATCCGGTCCTTCCTCGAAAATTCGGCTGATTCCGACCTTTCTCTCATCGAAGGAAACAGGGGGCTTTATGATGGTCTGGACACTGACGGATGTTGCAGTACCGCGGAACTGGCCAAGCTGCTGAGGTGCCCCGTGGTCCTCATCGTGGACGTGACCATGGTCACCCGAACTGCGGCGGCCCTCGTCCTGGGATGCCAGCAACTTGATCGGGAACTCAACCTATCGGGCGTCATCCTGAACAGGGTGGCCGGATTGCGTCAGGAAACACTCGTCAAGGATTCCATCGAAAAATACTGCGGACTCCCCGTCCTGGGATCCGTCCCGAAACTCAAAGAAGACCCTTTCCCCGAAAGGCATATGGGGCTCATTCCTCATCAGGAACGCGGACAAGCCGATCGAGCCATTGAATGGGCGCGCACCACTGTTGAAAAACATATAGATACGAAGGCCTTTTGGCGTTTGGCTCAGGAAGCCGGCGCCTTGCCGGAAGACCGTTTCCTGGAGGAGAGAAGGCTTGGGGATCGGGTGGCGGATGCGCCTCCCAGAATCGGCTATATCCTGGACCGGGCCTTCTGGTTTTATTATCCGGAAAACCTTGCCCTGCTCGAAAAGATGGGCGCGAACCTCGTAGAAATCAATGCTCTGGAAGACAAGGACCTCCCCCCGATCGACGCCCTGTATGTCGGGGGCGGTTTTCCAGAAACCCAGGCACGGGCACTCGCCGACAATCGGATTTTCAGAGAATCTTTGAAAATGAGAATTGAGGCCTATCTCCCCGTCTATGCGGAGTGTGGAGGATTGCTCTACATGGGGGAACACCTGCTTGTCGAAGGAAAATCATACCCCATGGTGGGGGCCCTGCCTCTGGACTTTTCCATGGGGAAAAAGCCCCAGGGGCATGGATACACCATCCTTGAAGTCACCCACGATAATCCTTATTATCCAACGGGAGAAATTCTTCGAGGTCATGAATTCCATTATTCGCGCCCTCTTAAGGATGAATCGACGGAAATTCCTTCCGTTTTCAAGATGATCCGCGGGAAAGGTCTGGACGGACAGAGAGACGGATTCTGCAGGAAAAATCTCCTGGCCACTTACACTCATATCCACGCAGCCGGAAACACTTCTTGGGGAGAAAACTTTTTTAAAGCAGCACTTCTTCACAAAAAATCCAAGCAGTAGAATTTTAAAAACGACCCGAATTGAGGGATTGACATTGTCGGGCATTTAAGTTATAAGATAAAATTCTACAGGGAGTAAGTTCTTAATTTAACTTATAAAGGAGGTTAGAGGTATGCCAAGCGTAGATTTTGAAGGGAACACCTTCAATGTGGATGAAGATGGCTTCATCGACGATTTCAACAACTGGAATGAATCGTGGGTGCAGCACGTAAAGTTGTCCGAAGGGATCGAAGAGCTGACCGATGAACACTGGAAGGTGCTCAACGTCCTTCAGGACTATTATAAGAAGAATGGTATCGCCCCTATGGTTAGGATCCTTTCCAAGGTGACCGGTTTCAAATTGAAATATATCTATGAACTGTTTCCCTCAGGCCCGGGCAAAGGCGCCTGCAAGATGGCTGGTTTGCCGAAACCCACGGGATGCGTTTAATTTAAATTCTCGAAACATCTGGTTTTTGCCTGAAAGAGGCACAAAGGGAAAAAAATTCCTTTTGTGCCTCTTTTAACTTCTTATGTCTCTGTAGAGGTCCGGCCTTCTATGGGGCAAAAAATATCGCATCCTGTGGCCTCTTATCTCCTCGAGTTCCGCCATCTTCAAATCCGCCACCAATACGTTTTCCGCGTTTCCGGTGTATTCGGCTACGAGCCGCCCTGCCGGGTTCAGGACCAAGGCCACACCCGGAAAGGAGAACCCCAGATCCGTTACCCCAACCTGATTGCAGGCCACAATAAACAGGGCATTATCAAAGGCCCTGGCTGGGAGGTGCCTGAGCCAGCTATCCTTTTTCTCCTCAGGTTCTCCCCTTGGAGAGGCATGGGGAATAAAAACGACCCGGACCCCTTTCAGGGCCATGAGTGTGCTGATCTCAGGGAAATGGGCATCGAAGCACAATTGGACGCCGAAAAGAACGTCTCCAGAAGGAAACACGCCGAACTCATTTCCCGGACGGTAAGCGTCTTTCTCAGAAGGAGACAGATGGGTCTTGCGGTACCTGCCCATGAGGCCGCCCGGACCGGCGACAATCTGAGTGATACAGGGACCGTGCCCTTCCGGCCATTCGATCAGACCAGCCAGGATCACCACGTCGTGGGCCCGGGCCATTTCCGTGATCGTGCGAACCGCCTCTTCCCAACGTTCGAGAGGACAGAGCGCTTCAGGATCTCTCAGGCCGTAACCTGAAAGAGAAAGCTCCGGGAAACAAACGACCTTCGCCCCCTGTCTTGAAGCTTCGAGAACAAAGGCATCCGTCTTTTGAAGATTGCCGTCGATATCGCCGGGTGCTGCATGCATACAGACGGCTGCGATTCTGAGATCTCTCATCAGGTCTTCTCTACATAGCCCGCCACCAAGTCGCCTACCTCGCTCGTGCCGTACCCCATCTTCCCGGCATCCATACTCTTGAGGTCATTTTTCAGCACTTTTTCCATGGCCCCCATCAGGGTTTCCGCCGCCGATCTTTCATCCAGGTAGTCCAGCATCATCTGGGCTGCACCGATCGCCGCCAGGGGATTGATGATATTAAGCCCGGTGTATTTGGGCGCCGACCCTCCGATGGGTTCAAACATGGCCGTGGTCTCGGGGTTGATATTGCCGCCTGCGGCAATGCCGAGTCCGCCCTGGATCACAGCGCCCAAGTCCGTGATGATGTCTCCGAACAGATTGCCGGTGACGACCACGTCAAACTGTTCGGGGTTTTTGACCATCCACATGCACAGGGCATCGACGTGCTGGTAATTGGTGTCGATATCCGGGTATTCTCCTTTGATTTCTTCGAAGACCCGAAACCAGAGTTCGGACTCATAGACCAACACATTGGTCTTGGCGCAGAGGGTCAACAGTTTCTTTTTATCTCTCTTGCGGCAGAGATCAAAAGCATAGCGGATACAGCGCTCTACGCCTTTTCGGGTATTGACCGACTCCTGGATGGCGACTTCATTCCGGGTATTTTTTTTGAAAAAGCCCCCGCCCCCGGCATAGGGACCCTCGGTGTTTTCCCGCACCACCACGAAATCGATGTCCTCAGGCCCCTTATCCTTAAGGGGCGTCTCCACACCGGGCAAAAGAATGACCGGTCTGAGATTGATATAGAGATCGAGCTCAAAACGCGCTCGCAGAAGAATATCTTTTTCCAGGATTCCGGGCTTGACATCGGGATGACCGATGGCCCCCAAAAAAACAGCATCCATCCCCCTGAGTTCATTGATCACCTCATCCGGGAGCAGGACTCCTTCTTTGAGGTATTTTTCACCGCCCAGGTCATAATGCTTGAACTGAAAGTCAATATCGAATTTCCCGGCTACAGCCTCCAGGCATTTCACGCCCTCCCTGACGACCTCCGTCCCGGTGCCGTCACCCGGAATGACGGCGATTTGATAGGATTTTGACATAGATTGTTCCTTTCTCACCTCTACTTCTTACGGTTTTCCGGTCTCAATGAACGCACGGCGGCCCCTGCCGTCCACATCTCGGAATTATGAATCGCCTCCAGTTCCTTGCCCAGTTTTTCCCGGTAATCCGGGGCGCTGTTGACATCCAGGACTCGCTTGGTTTCTATGCCGGTAAGGACTTTCTCATAGAGGTCATCAAAGACCGGCAGGACCGCATCCCTGAATTTCGGAGCCCAATCGAGGGCGCCTCGCTGAGCGGTGGTGCTGCAGTTAGAAAACATCCAGTCCATACCGTTTTCCGCCACGAGACGAATCAGGCTCTGGGTCAACTCCTCCACGGTCTCATTGAAGGCCTCACTGGGACTATGACCGTTTTTCCGGAGGGTATTGTATTGGGCCTCCATGACGCCAGCAAGACAACCCATCAGGACTCCGCGTTCTCCGGTCAGATCACTGTATACTTCCTTTTCAAAGGTGGTCTCAAAGAGGTACCCCGAGCCTATGGCAATGCCCAGCGCCAGGGTCCGATCCTTGGCCCTTCCCGTGTAATCCTGGAAAACGGCAAAACTGGAGTTGATGCCGCTTCCGTCCAGAAAATTGGTCCGCACCGTGCGCCCTGAACCCTTCGGGGCGACCATGATGACATCAATATTTTCGGGGGGGATAATCTTCGTCTGATCCTTGTAGACAATGGAAAAACCGTGGGAGAAGTACAGGGCATCCCCGTCATTGAGGCAGGCCTTGACCGCATCCCATGTGGCCACCTGACCCGCATCGGACAGGAGATACTGTATGATCGTCCCCCGCTTGGCCGCCTCTTCGATGGGGAAAAGGGTCTCGCCGGGGACAAACCCGTCCGCGACCGCCTTATCCCAGTAAAAGGCTTCACTCTCCCTCTGGCCGATGATGACCTCAAAACCATTATCCTTCAAATTCAGGGCCTGTCCCGGTCCCTGGACACCGTAACCCAAAATGGTGATTTTTTCATCCTTCAAGACCTCCCTGGCCTTTTCCAGGGCGAACTCTTCAGAGGTAACCACCTCTTCAACAACGCCGCCAAAATCAATCTTTGCCATTTTAACTCCTTTCTATTTCTTCTCCCGGCCCAATGCAATGGTCCCGGTCCTGGCTATTTCTTTGATACCCATGGGTTTGAGGAGACTCAGGATGGCATCAATCTTGCCGTTATTCCCGATAATCTCCACAGTATAGTATTCAGGGCTGGCATCCACAACCCTGGCTTTAAAAATATCTACGGTTCGGAGGATTTCAGCGCGGTGCTCCGCCTTGGCCCTGACCTTCACAAGGGCCATTTCCCCCTGCACAAAGGCCTTGTCGGTAAAATCCATGACCTTTACGATATTGATCAGCTTATTGAGCTGTTTCTTGATCTGCTCCAGCACGTGCATATCTCCCGAGGTCACAAGGGTGATTCGGGAGACAAGAGGATCGTTTGTTTCGGCCACACAGAGGCTTTCGATGTTAAAGCTGCGGCCGCTGAAAAGCCCGACGATGCGGGAAAGCACACCGGGTTTGTTCTCCACTAAAATAGATAGAATAGCTTTTCGCTCCAGTTTTTCCATACGTCAACACCCCTTGTTAAGGAATCATACGCCCTAATTTCCGTGGATCTCCGACCGGCATCACATGCCTCCGGCCACAACATCCCGACAGTCCGGTGTCGGGATATCCGGTCACACGAGCAACATCTCGGTGATGGGTTGACCCGCCGGAACCATGGGATAGACACATTCCTCCTTTTCAACGACAAAATCCATGATGACCGGTTTTGACGTGGAAAGGCTCTTTTTGATAACCGCTTCGACCTCCTCCGGCTTTTTCGCACGAAGGCCTACCGCCCCGTAAGCCTCCGCCAGCTTCACAAAATCAGGGGCATAACTCATTTCCGTATGGGCATAACAGCGGTCATAGAAGAGTTCCTGCCACTGCCTGACCATTCCCAGGTATCCGTTGTTGAGAATCGCAATCTTGACCGGGACGTTGTATTGAACCGCAGTCGCCATCTCCTGGATGTTCATCTGGATACTCCCGTCCCCGGCAACATCCACCACCACTTTATCGGGACACGCAATCTGGGCGCCGATCGCCGCGGGCAATCCGAACCCCATGCACCCCAAACCACCGGAAGTGATAAAGCAGTTGGGCCGATCGAAATGATAGTACTGGGCAGCCCACATCTGATTCTGCCCCACTTCAGTCGTGATGATGGCTTCGCCCTTGGTGAGCTCATAGAGTTTTTCCACCACGAATTGAGGCTTGATCACTTTTGACTGATCATAGGCCAGAGGCTGCGTGGACTTCCACTCCGTGATCCGTTCCAACCACGGCCGCCGCTTTTCTTCCACGTCGCCCAGGTCTTCCTTTTCGAGAATGCCGTTCAATTTTTCGAGGGTAATCTTGCAGTCCCCCACGATGGGAACCGTCACCGGGATGTTTTTGCGGATGGAAGTGGGGTCGATATCGATGTGGACGATCTTGGCGCCCGGGGCAAAGACATCCGTTTTTCCCGTGACCCGATCATCAAAACGAACGCCCACGGCAATCATGAGATCACACTCGCCGCTCGACATGTTGGCCCGATAGGTTCCATGCATCCCGATCATCCCCAGCCACAGGGGGTCCGATGCCGGAAATCCGCCCAGGCCCATCAGGGTCGTGGTCACGGGCGCCTTGATCTTTCTGGCAAGGGCCGTCAGTTCCCCGGCCGCACTCGAAAGGATTACGCCGCCACCGGCAAATATCAGGGGCCGTCTGGCCTCCTTGATAAGCTTGACGACCTTTGGGAGTTGCTTCATGTTGGGCTCATAGCTTGGATTATAGGACTTGAGCCGTATGTCCTTCAGGGGTTTGGGTTTTATGGAAGCCTGCACCAGATCCTTGGGCAGGTCCACGACGACCGGACCGGGCCGGCCCGAGCGGGCGATATGAAAGGCCTCTTTGAGAACCCTCGACAGATCCTCGATGTCTTTCACCAGATAATTGTGTTTTGTGCACGGCCTTGTGATCCCGACGATATCCACCTCCTGAAAGGCATCATTACCGATAAGGGCCGTCGGGACCTGCCCCGTCAAGACGACGAGGGGAACGGAATCCATATAGGCCGAGGCAATGCCCGTCACCGTGTTGGTGGCCCCCGGTCCGGATGTAACCAGGCAAACGCCCACACGTCCCGATGCCCTGGCGTAACCGTCTGCGGCATGCACCGCACCCTGTTCATGACGGACGAGGACATGCCGAATGTCCGTCTTGACCAGTTCATCGTAGATGTCGATAACCGAACCGCCGGGGAAGCCGAAGATGGTATCCACCCCTTCTTCCTGCAGCGTTTTCATGATAATTTGTGCGCCTGTCAATTTAATGATAATCACCCCTTTTCTTTTAATAGTCTTTGCCGGAGGCAAAGCGCTTTAGAAAACCTGTATACGCAATTTATTATCTTAAAAGGACCCCTTCGTTTTTATAAAAGGGACCAGACCACCCGCCTCGATGATACCTCCCATAAAATCCGGGATGGGTTTAGCGAAAGCCTGTTGCCCCTTCTCCATGCCTTTGATTTCACCGGAACCGAGATCCACCGACAGACGATCTTCGTCCGAAAAGACGCTGAAAGCTTCTTCGGATTCCAGGATGGGTAGCCCGATGTTAAAGGCGCTTCGGTAAAAAATTCTGGCAAAACTCCTGGCAATCACCACACCGATCCCGGCCGCCTTGATGGCCAGGGGCGCATGTTCCCTGGATGAACCGCACCCGAAATTGGTCCCCGCCAGGATGATGTCTCCGGGACGAATCTCTTTGACAAAATCGGGTCTCAAGTCGACGAAACAATTTTTTGCCAGTTCGTCTTTGTCCGATACATTAAGAAATCTTGCAGGGATAATAACATCTGTATCTATATGATCCCCGAATTTCCAAACCCTGCCCTCGAATTTCATGACCAATTATCTCCTCTTGGATATCACTCATCGAGTCGCGCTCAATGAGTCCGTTATTTGTTATGGGTTAATTGTTCTTTGCTCGTAACTGTTCAGGTTGTTAGGCTGTAGGCTATTAGTTTCCGAACCCTTCGCTATCCGCGCATTGATCGAAGCAGGGCGCCCAAAACCTTCTCGGCTTCCACAGTTTTTGATTCACAGCTAGAAATTTCACGTTCATAAGAATACCCCAGGCGCTTTGACAGGCCAAGCTGGTTGTGCAACTCCCTTAAGGAGCCAAACGCGATTTCAAAAAATCAGAGATACTCGGCCTGAATCTCACGTGTGCACCCTTCAACGATGTTTGATGGAACTGAAACCGCCGCCCTTCTCATTTGGGAAATCAAACCATACCTTTCTTCTTTGGGGAATTCTCTGGTTGCTCGATATGTGATCACGCATATTCCCTTCCTGCGGTACCTCACAGCCTAAATGCCTACAGCCTATCTAGCTGAGTAGTTACATTAGCTCAGTAACAAATTTCGCGGGATAGAACTTGTCGCCTGACAACGAATAACAATTAATGCCTTTTAAAGCGCTAGATCTCCTCCGGTACCCCGATTCTCCCCAGCACGGCCGTTGCCGCGGCCACGGCCGGACTCGCCAGATAGACCTCGCTCTCGGGATGCCCCATGCGACCGATAAAATTACGGTTGGTCGTGGATAGTGCCCTTTCTCCTTTGGCCAGGATTCCCATGTGCCCCCCGAGGCAGGGACCGCAACAGGGAGGCCCGATCACGGCTCCGGCATCCAGGAAGGTCTCGATAATCCCTTCCTGAATCGCCTGCTTGTAAATAAGGCTACTGCCGGGAATAACGATGAGTCTCGCAGACCGGGTCGCCTTTTTCCCCTTCAGGATCTCGGAGGCCGTTCGCAGATCCTCCAGTCGGCCGTTGGTGCAAGAGCCGATGAAGACCTGATCCACACGGATATCCTTCGCCTCCGATACGGGCCGAACGTTGTCCGGTGAGTGGGGAAAAGCGATCTGGGGTTTGAGGGCGTCCACGTTGAATGTGAGGACCTTGTCATATTCGGCGTCTTCGTCACTCTGATAGATCTTCGGTTCCCGCTCGGAACGTCCGGCCACATATTCCCGGGTCACATCATCCGGTGCCATGATGCCGTTTTTTGCTCCGCCTTCTACGGCCATGTTGGTCATGGTCAGTCGCTGATCCATGGAAAGGGACCGGATGATCTCTCCGGAAAACTCCAGGGTCTTGTAAATCGCTCCCTCAACGCCTATTTGCCCGAGGGTGAACAGAATGAGATCCTTTCCACCCACCCATCGATCCAGGGTGCCTTCAAAGACCACCTGGATGGTCGGGGGCACCTTGAGCCATGTGCGCCCGGTGGCCATGATGGCCCCGAGATCCGTACTGCCCACTCCGGTGGAAAAGGCCCCGAGTCCGCCGTAGGTGCAGGTATGGCTGTCCGCTCCCATCACCAAATCGCCCGGGAGGACCAGCCCCTTTTCGGGCAGGATTACATGTTCAATGCCCCCTTCCCCCAATTCGATATAATGACGAATGTCCTGGCTGAGGGCGAATTCCCTCATGATTTTCGCCTGCTCGGCCGAGGGGATATCTTTGTTGGGCACAAAGTGATCGGGGATCAGGGCAATCTTTTCGGAATCGAAGACCTTTCTTCTTCCTATTTCCTTAAAAACGCCGATTGCCAGGGGTGCGGTGATGTCGTTGGCAAGGGCCAGATCCACGTCGACTTTGATCAACTCGCCGGGTCGCACCGATTCCAACCCTGCGTGAGCGGCCAGTATCTTTTCAGTAATGGTCATCGGATGTGTCATGGGTTACCTTTCTTATCTTATTTCCAAATGGGTATCGTGCCTATCTTGAGCGCCGTTACGAACACCCGTCAAAACAATAAATTTCGAATGCCGAACAAAGACCCGTAGAACGATAAAATGGCCACGCTTACATTCGATCTTTATGAGCGGTTTAAATTTTTGAAACGCTTTCGATGATGGATGGTCCTGGCGATCTCTTTTCAAAAACGAAAAGATATCACCAGGGCCAAACGCTTTCATTTTTTCGAAAATCTAAATCAATCCGATGCGCCCTCTTTCCGCTAGAGCGCCATTTCCTCAGCCGTCAAAGTCGGGTTCTTCTTCAGGTATTCCAGACGATTCAACCCGTTGATATAGGCCTTGGCACTCGCCGTGATGATGTCCGAATCCGCTCCCTTGCCGAGGGCCACCAGTCCGTTCTCCTTCAACCGTACCGTAACTTCGCCCTGGGCGTCCATGCCGCCGGTGATGGAATCCACCGAGAACCGTATGAGCTTGCACCGGGCCCCGGTCATTTTTGCAATCGTGTTAAAGGTCGCGTCAATGGGCCCGACCCCGAAGCCTGCGCTCTGGGCCTCTTCTCCGTCTATCAAGAGTTTGACCGTTGCCGTTGGAACGGCCACCGTTCCGCTCACCACGTTCAAATAGTCCAGTTTGTATTTGTCCGGAACCCGGAGGATCTCCTCGGCAAAGAGCACCTCGATATCCTCGTCGAGAATTTCCTTTCGCTTGTCGGCCAGGTCTTTGAACCTGTCGAAGAGGCGGTTTACTTCGGCCTCCGTGATATCATATCCCAGTTCCGCGAGTTTTTGCTTAAAGGCATGCCTTCCCGAATGCTTTCCGAGCACCAGCCGGTTGCTGGCAAGGCCGACGATCTCGGGCTCCATGATTTCATAGGTCATCCTGTTTTTGAGGACACCGTCCTGGTGGATCCCCGCCTCATGGGCAAAGGCATTGGCGCCGACCACCGCCTTGTTGGGCTGAACCACGATACCCGTAACCATGCTCACCAATCTGCTGGCAGGATGGATCTCCCGGGTATTGATGCCCGTCGTGACGCCCAGATGTTCTCTGCGGGTGTAGACACCCATCACGAGCTCTTCGAGAGACGTATTTCCGGCCCTCTCGCCGATTCCGTTGATGGTGACCTCGGCCTGGCGCGCCCCATTACGGATTCCGGCCAGGGTATTGGCCGTAGCCAAACCCAAATCATTGTGGCAGTGAACGCTCAGGACGGTCTTGTGGATATTGGGCGTATGCTCACAGACGTACCGAATCAACTCGCCGAATTCGTCGGGCATGGCATAGCCGACCGTATCCGGGAGATTCACGGTAGTCGCCCCGGCCTCAATGACCGCCTCAAAAACCCGGCAGATATAATCCCGGTCACTCCTGGACCCATCCTCGCAGGAAAATTCCACATTATCCGTAAAAGACTTAGCATAGCTTACGGCCTCTACGGCGGCCTGGACCACCTCGTCCCGTGTCATGCGCAGTTTGTGTTTGAGATGAATGTCGGAAGTGGCGATAAAAGTATGTATCCTTGGGTGGGCGGCATTCTTAACGGCCCCCCAGGCCTTGTCTAAATCCTCTTTGTTGGTCCTGGAAAGGGCCGTGACCTGGGCGTTACGAATTTTTGCGGAAATATGACTTACGGCCTCAAAATCACCTGGTGACGCCGCCGGAAATCCCGCCTCTATGGCATCGACGCCCAGCTTTTCGAGTTGCATGGCCAACCTGAGTTTCTCTGCCGCATTCATGCTGGCCCCCGGAGACTGTTCTCCATCCCGCAACGTCGTATCAAATATAATAATTCTGTCCATAGCCTGATAACCTCCTCACGCGCTTTTTATTGGATAGGTTCTATTTCGAAGGACCCGCCGTGCCCCTTACGGGAGGTTATCGAGCGAGCATACGCCGCAGATTCCCAGCTCCCTGGGAACCTGCGGCGCTAATCTCCATTTTTATGTCTCGAATTGTTTCCATTCCTATTTTCCATTCAATGATCTTAAAAGCTTGTACTGAACACTGTCCGCCAGGGCCTGCCAACTGGCCTCGATGATGTTTTCAGAGACACCTATGGTGGACCAGATTTCTTTCGCATCCCTGGACTCGATCTGAACCCGGACTCTGGCGGACGTGCCGTCCGACCCCTCGATGACCCGGGTCTTGAAGTCCACCAGTTTCATCTCCCGGATCTCCGGGTAAAACTTGTTCAGGGCCTTTCTTAGGGCGTGGTCCAGGGCGTTGACCGGCCCGTCTCCCTCCGCAGCCGTGATCTCATAGTCATCCCCTACGGAAATCTTGATGGTGGCCTGAGAAGCGCTGGGGCCCGCACCGTTTTTCTCGATCGTCACCCGGAAAGATTCAAGATTAAAGGCCCCTTCAAATTGCCCGGTCACCTTCTTGATCAGAAGCGCGAGGGAACCTTCGGCCGCCTCAAATTCATAGCCCTGATCCTCCATCTTCTTGATCTCCTGCACGACCTTTTGGCTGGTGTAACCGTTACCCCCTAGCTTGATATCCATTTCCTGGGACTTGTATTCGATGTTGCTCTTGCCGGAGAGATCCGATACCAGGACCCGCCGTCTGTTTCCCGCCAGCTCCGGCTCCATGTGCTCGTAGGCCGCCGGATTCTTCAGGATCGCACTCACATGCACCCCCCCCTTGTGGGCAAAAGCGCTCCTCCCGACAAAGGGGCGCTGATTGAGGGGCGGGACATTGGCGATATCGCTGACAAACCGCGAAAGTTCCTTCAGTTTCCTGCATTTCTCGGAAGGAAGCACGTCATAGCCGAGTTTAAACTGCAGGTTTCCGATCACAGCGATGAGATCGACGTTACCGCAACGTTCTCCATAGCCGTTAACCGTCCCCTGGACCATGCTCACACCGGCCTGAACGGCGACCAGGGAATTGGCAAGGGCCAAACCGCAATCATTATGGGCATGGATTCCCGTGGGCACATGGACATGGGGCATAATGTCTTCGATGATCCTCCTGACCTCATCGGGCAGGGTGCCTCCGTTCGTATCACAGAAAACAATGGTGTCCGCCCCGCCCTTCTGGGCGGCCTCAATCGTCTCGATAGCATACCCGGGATTTCTCTTGTATCCATCGAAGAAGTGCTCTGCATCATATATGACTTCGCGCCCCAGGCCCTTCAGATAGGCCACAGTTTCCTCGATCATGGCCAGGTTTTCAGTCAGCGACACACCCAGGATCTCGGTGGCATGAAGATCCCAGGTCTTACCGAAAATGGTCAACGTGTCAACGCCGGTTTTCAAAAGGGCCTGGATACTCTGATCATCTTCCGGCCTGGACTGGGCACGCCGCGTACTCCCGAAAGCCGCGAGGCGCGTGTTATCGAGGGTCGCCTCGCTCGCCATGTCAAAAAACCGCGCATCCTTCGGATTGGAACCCGGCCATCCACCCTCCACATAATGGATGCCGAAATCGTCAAATTTCCGATACACACGCATCTTATCTTCCGCTGAAAAATTGACTTGCTCTCCCTGGGTCCCGTCCCGAAGGGTGGTATCATAGATTATGATTTGCCTTGCCATCATTGCGCTCCATATTTAGTTAAAAAAAAATCCGTTACCAGGCTGGCCTGATAACGGATTGAATAAAAGCTTATTTGTGCGTTACGTCATCATCAGGCCCGGTCGCTTGGGTTTTATCCCAAGCAGCTGAAGCAGCAGAGATACAAGTATCCCTACTGCGCTGATAATGACGATAATGTTCTGAAACAGGTTTACCATAATCATTCCTGATAGGCGGTTGTCTAAAGCGTAATTTTTCTTTGATATTCGAAGCGTATCACAATGTCAAGCTTTTTATCAAAACATCACATTTATTTCATTCCGCCCTTTGACATCCAAACTCAAAGAGCCCGGTATTGAGCTAACCCCTGGAAGGGGATGAGCTTGCCTTGCTCCCAATGGGGGAAGGGTTATTAGCCGCGCGCCTGTCCCGCTTTCGGGGTTCGCTACGCTCTCTGGACCACACAGACTTTTTGCTTTGCCGACCCCTGTTAAATGGCCTTTCAGGATTTAACTGGGCAAGCATTGGCAAAGTAAACGGTGCTACCTTTCGGATGAAAACTCACGCATGAGGTATTTTTCGCGAAGCGATGACGCTTTCATTCGGCCATCCTGTCCCGTGAAAGGTTTTGCCTTGTCGCGGGAATCGGCCGGATGAAATGCCTGCCCTGTGAAATGCGAAGCATATTTCACTGGAGTCTGTGTCAGTCCGTGTGTTGCTTGCCGGGTCGAAGCCTCCGGCGAAGACCGGTCTGTGACAAATATTATTGAGATAAGAAGGATCACTTGTATGTCTAATCACTATGAGAAGAATGAACCTCAACCGTCTCGATGCGTCCTCCGCCAAATTCCGCGAGGGTTTCAGCCGCGATCGTCAACCCCGTCTCCAAATGAACGGCCTCAATACCGGGGACGGCATAGGCATAGAAAAGGACGTTCCGCGTCGCTTTCGTGACTCGAGTCCTCTCATCGGCCCCCTGGCACAGGACGCAGACGATGTCCTTTTCGTCCCGCAAGACGATTTCACCCTCTCCGGTCTTGAGTTCACGCCCTCCCATGCCCTCAGAGGTTTCGCCGTCATCCGCCACGTCAAGCGCCAATGTCCCTACAAAGCGGTCATAGTCCGTGACGGCAACCAGAACCCCAGCACACATCTCCGCCATAAAATGGGCGTCCACCATGAGATCATATCTGGGAAAACCGCTGTTGACGGTCCTTTTTAAATGTTTCGGCAAGGGGCACTCATGGCCGAAGCCCTGAAAAAAACGATCGTATGTCTCGATTCTTTGCGTGATTTCCGCAAGGGTCTCCCGCCTTCTCATCTTCCTGAGAAGCTTGCGCTTGTACTGATCGAACCCGGGCGGATTGGGCGAATTTTTACAGCCGGAAATCAGCGTCAACCCAAAAGACACTTCAGGGTAAAGGGTCCTGTATCCTGGAGATATAGCAAAATCAACGACCGGCATTCCCACCACTTCGACCTCCTTTTTTTGCAACTGTTTAGCTTCCTGAAACCCATTCAGCTATGGACGGGTTATGACCCAGAACCTTCATTTTTTCAAAATGCCAAACTCATACCTTTTTTAAAATCTTGCGGAAATCACGCGAATGTGTTTTTCTCGTTGTGCAAATCGAGGTCCGATTCGGATCCCTGCGGACCGCCATACCTTACCTTATTCCATGAGATCGAAGGAAGCAAGCCTCCGGGCTGCCCAACACCTACCCGATTCATGGAGGACGACAGGGGGTCCGGGATCTTTACATAAGAAGGAGGAATGCCCGTGACAACGGCAGAGAAAATTTCCTTTGATGAAAACAGATTATGGGTACCTGATCAACCCATCATTCCTTATATCGAAGGGGACGGCATAGGGCCCGATATCTGGAGCGCTTCCGTCCGCGTCATTGACCGGGCGGTTCAAATCTGCGGGCAGGGGACGCGTCGAATTGTCTGGAAGGAAATCCTTGCGGGCGAAAAGGCCTTCAAAGAGACCGGCCAATGGCTTCCTCACGAGACCATCGATGCCTTCCGGGAATACCGGGTCGGCATCAAGGGACCCCTGACGACTCCCGTCGGGGAGGGTATCCGGAGCCTCAATGTGGCCCTGAGACACAAACTCGATCTTTATGCCTGTGTAAGACCCGTCCGCTACTTTCCGGGAGTCCCCAGCCCGGTCAAAGAACCTCAAAAAGTGGATATGGTGATCTTCAGGGAAAATACCGAAGATGTCTATGCGGGGCTGGAGCTCGAATCCGGCAGAGAAGAAACCCGCCATCTCATGGATCACCTTTCCAGGGAATACGGGTGGCGCATTCGCCCTGATTCCGGTCTGGGGATCAAACCGATCAGCAAGAGCGGCAGTGACAGGCTCATCAGGGCCGCCATCGAACACGCCCTCGAACATCACCGCCGTAGCGTCACCCTTGTGCACAAAGGAAATATCCAGAAATTCACGGAAGGGGCCTTTCGCAAATGGGGATACCAGCTTGCGAAAGAGGCCTATCCCGACCAAACCGTCACCTGGGAGGAAGTCCAAGGAGAGCCACCGGAGGGCAAGGTCCTGATCAAGGACACCATTGCGGATATCTTTTTTCAACAGGCCCTGACCCGGCCCGATGATTTTGATGTCATCGCCACCATGAATCTGAACGGGGACTACATCTCAGATGCCCTCGCCGCCCAGGTGGGAGGGGTCGGCATGGCCCCCGGCGCCAATATCAGTTACGAGAACGGCTATGCCCTCTTTGAAGCCACTCACGGAACGGCCCCCAAATACGCCGGGCTTGACAAGGTCAACCCCACGTCCCTGATCCTGAGCGGCGCCATGATGCTGAATTTCATGGGCTGGACCGATGCGGCCGAAAGGATAGAGCGCGGACTTGAAAAAACCTTTATTTCCGGAAAAGTGACCTACGATCTGGCACGTCTCATGGAGGGAGCCGAGGAGTTGTCCTGTTCGGCCTTTGCCGACCGGGTTTGCGAAAACATGGATCTGTCCTGACGCAAAAATGTGATGGTGGATTTTGGCTTTTCTCGTTTTCTTGACAATATGGTTTCCTTTCAATACGCTCGATTGATCGTTTCCGAAAACATCTTGCGTTCGTCCGGAAATGTTCGATTTCCGGACGGACACGAACCAACATTCTCAAAAGCTCGGTGTCTGCAAAAGGGCGGTCCGGTCAGCGTAAATCGTGTATAAAAACGCTATTTTTTTAAGTATCCTGTGCTTTTTACTTTCCCCTTCATCAGGGTGGTCCCATCCGCACGTCTTTATCGATACTTCCGTTAAAATCGTCTTTGACGAAAAGGGGCTTGCCGGCGCCCGGATCCAATGGGTGTTCGATGAGATGTTCAGCAGCATGATCATCATGGATTTCGACAGGAACAAAAACCGGCGGTTCGAATCGGATGAAGTGGCCGAGGTCAAGGCGGGGGCCTTTTCAAATCTGAAGGAATTCGGATATTTCACCCATATTAAAATTGACGGAAAACCGTTCAAGGTCTCTTTTGTAAAAGATTTTTCCGCGAAAATTGATCATGAACGTATGATCTACACATTCTTCGTACCCTGCCATGTGTGCGCGACAACCGCTTTCAAACAAGTCAGCCTGTCCGTCTACGATCCGGAATTCTACAGCGATATTGTTCTTGTAAAGGATTCGCTCCTTTTGGAGAACCGGGAATCCTATGAGGCCTCTTGCCGGATCCGGAAGAGCCCGGATACAGCCTATTACTTCGGTCAAATCGTCCCCGAAGAAATCCTGTTGAGGTTTAAACGAAAATGATCCTTCGTTCTATCTTAAGTTTTTCAATCCTTCTACTCCTTTGTTCTTCCACGTCGGAAGCGCAAAATCCTTTCCTCGCACCGAAAAATAAAGAGCAAATCCAACAAGAGCCCGCGCCGGCTGCCTCCTTGATCGCAAAGATAGCGATCCTGCAGCAGAAGATCAAACAGCACATGGCCGGACTGGTCAGGCAGATACGAAACGGCGGACGGATCACCCCGCTATTGACCCTGATGATGATCGCCCTCGGGTATGGTGTGGTCCATGCCGCCGGACCCGGGCACGGTAAGGTCCTTGCCATGTCCTATATCCTGTCCCGAAACCCGTCCATTTCCGGCGGCCTGATCTTCGGAACCCTGATTGCGCTTTTCCACGGACTATCCGGGACGATCTGCGTATTGGCATTACACTATGTCCTGCAGAAAAGCGTCAGTGGAAACCTGGCCACCGTTTCCCATACCACCCAAATCGTGAGCTTTGCCCTGATTGCCCTCCTGGGATTCGGTATCCTGGCGAAAAACGGGTATGCCCTGCTTTTAAGGTCCGGGCAAGGCACAGATCATTCACCTCCGGCCGCCGCATCGACCAAGGGCGATTTTCTGCCCTGGGCCGTGGACGTCGGGCTGGTTCCCTGCCCGGCCGTGACCATGGTCATGCTTTTTTGCCTTTCCATGGGAGAACTTGCGCTGGGGCTTTTGACGGCGGTCCTCATATCCATCGGTATGGCGGCGACCGTCTCTTTCGTTGTCATCCTCGTCAGCCTGGGCAAGGGCGGCGCTCTTCAAATCATCCCCTCAAAACACGCTGAAACCGCTGAACTCATCCTTGGTTTTTCATCCGGAATGGCCGTGACGGTCCTGGGCTCGCTGTTTCTTTTAGCAACTATCAGATGAGTTAAGCAGAGAGATCAAGGGCGTTCAAAGGCGCCAGGATCCGATCATATTTAAATTCAGCCGGTGTATTCAAGAACTTCCTGAATCATTGACTTTCTCGGGGGGCTGTGTCAGAATCAGTTCATTCGGTGCGGCCCCGGGCCGTCGGCCTTCACGGTCACCTCTCATGCACCACATCCTGCCTCAGAATCTTCCCAAAGGCCTCGGAACCGGAGGAGTTTCATCTTAAAATAACGCGTACAACCAACCTGTATGGAAATTTCGAACCTCTTTCCTGTTAACGAAAAAATCAACTTCTAAATCTAATATATTTTGCTTCTTAAAGCATTCACGTCAATTTTGGGGTTCCTGAGGGCATTGAATCCCAGCCCCTTGCACTTCTTCTTTTTCGGTATTTATTAGACCTCTGATCCCCATGGATCAGCAGTTCCAGTAATCCCTTAAAGGTCAGGACGATTTTGGAGCAGTCCAGGGTAAGTGAACCGCCTTATAAACCGTAAACACTTTGAGGAGGGGCAAAATGAAAAAGATCATACTCCTGATTTTTTTGCTTTCCGCATCTGTCTTTTTCGTGTTTAGCGCGGGATTTGCTGAGGATGTCACGAAAGGGATTCGTGTTGGAAATGCCGGCGCCTTTACCGGCGATGCGGCAGCACCCTGCATGGAAATCTTCAACTCGTCGCAGCTCGCCGTGGATGAATGGAATGCGCGAGGCGGCATCCAGGGCGTGAAGATAAAGCACGTCATGGGTGACGACGCCATGGACCCCGCCCAGGGTGTCAATGTGGCCCAGAAATTTGCCTCGGACAAACGGATGTATGGGGTCATCGGTCCCCCGATGAGTCATATTGCTCAGGCCACTTTAAAGATTTATGCCGGGGCCGATCTTCCCTGTATTACCACCGCGGCCTCAAAACCCTCGCTCACAGATCAGGGATACAAGCATTTTTTCAGGGTCAACGCAAGAAATGACGCCCACGGATGGAACTGCGCCCTTTTCATCAAAAAAAATCTTACGGCAAAAAAGATCGCCATTCTGAATGAAAAGGTGGCCTATTGCGAAAACCTCGCAGCTGAGACCATCAAGGGCCTCAAGAAACTGGAAATCACCGACATCATGCAGGAGACCATCGTCGCGGGATCCAAGGACTTCTCATCCGTCCTGACCAAAGCCAAATCCTTTGCCCCCGACGTCCTCTTTTTTATTGCGACAGCTGCGCCCGACCAGGCTATCGGCGTACGCCAGGCCAAGGAACTGGGAATCAAGGCCGTTTTCTTCGGAACCGAGGGCGCCCGAGACAAGAATGATTTCATCAAGGCCTCCGAGGGGACCGCGGAAGGCGCCTACGTGTACCACTTTGCGCCGGACATTTACAGCATTCCCGAAGCGTCGGGGTACATCAAGGCATTCGAATCGAAATACGGCACCCTGAGCGGTTTCGGGCCCCCTGCCTACGAGGCCATGAATATCCTCCTGACGGCTATCGACAAGGCCGCTAAAGACGGCGATATCAGCCGAAAGGAAGTCCTCGGGCATCTCCAGAAAACAACGGACTACAAGGGTATTCTCGGTTTTCCCGTCACCTTTGATAAAAAAGGCGACCTCAAAGGCGGCGCCACCTATTTCTTTCAGGTGGTCGGAAATAATTTTAAACAGGTTACCGTCATGACGGGGAAATAGGGTGCAGGGATGGGTTGAGCTCTTTGAAAACCCTCTTCCATCAGGGCCATGGGAAACTCCCATGGCCCATCGATAATACGGAGTGGTTTTCAAAGGGCTATACGTATACGGATGCGGTGAATGGCTCCCCGCTCCGTCCACCATGCGGGCATCCGAGCCGCCAAAGGTCCTCCTCTTCGCTTTGATTTCACCCAACAGGACAAGCACATGGAGATCTATCTTGAGCAGTTGCCGCAGCAATTGGTAAACGGGTTGACCCTCGGCGGGGTATATGCTCTGATCGCCATAGGCTATACCATGGTCTACGGCATCCTTTTCATGCTCAATTTCGCCCATGGCGAAGTATACATGATCGGCGGATTCACCGGCTGGTGGGTGCTTCACCTCTTGAGCCGGGGCAGTGTCCCCATCATGCATGCCGCACTGGTCATCTCCCTCATGATCGTCCTCGCCATGGCGGCGACGGGCGCCCTGGGAGTCATCATCGAGCGGTTCGCCTATCGTCCTCTCCGTCAAGCCCCACGGATGAATCTCCTGCTCAGCGCTCTCGGTGTCTCCATCTTTTTGCAGAACCTCATCCTGACCTACCAGGGGGCAAAGGTCCGATTTTTTCACGTCTCATCCCTCATCCCGGAAAGTATCCGGGTCTTTCAAGTCGGCCATGTCGTACTTTCCTTCATGAAGGTGCTCGTCATCGGAGTCAGCTTTCTGCTCATGGGCCTTTTGACCGTGGTCATCAAAAGGACCAAGGTCGGCAAGGCCATGCGGGCCACGGCCCAGGACATCGAGGCGGCCACCTTCATGGGCATCGATGTGGACCGGATCATTGTGCTCGTCTTTCTCATCGGATCCGCGCTGGGAGGGGCCGCGGGCACCCTTGTCGGTCTGCTCTTCACCCAGGTCGACTACTATGTAGGTTTTCAGGCGGGGCTCAAGGGATTCACCGCGGCCGTTGTGGGAGGCATCGGCAATATCACCGGGGCCATGCTGGGGGGAATCATTCTCGGGTTGCTGGAGTCTCTGGCAACCACGTTTTTCCCTTCGGCCTATAAGGACGTGGTGGCCTTTACCGTTCTCATCCTCGTACTCATCTTCAGGCCCTCGGGTCTCATGGGAGAAAAATTGCCGGAAAAGGTGTAATGGAAACGATCGAGTCGAAAACGGCGTGGAACAAACGGGACCGGATCCTTCTCCTTACGGGCCTTGTCCTTCTGCTTGCGGTCGTGCCCCTGTTGATGCCGGACCATTACTGGTTGAGGATTCAGACCATGGCCGGTTTGTACATCATGCTGGCTCTCGGCCTCAATGTGGTCGCAGGGTTTGCAGGACTGTTGGATCTGGCCTATGTGGCCTTTTTCGGTATCGGGGCCTATATTTTCGCCATCCTTTCCTCCGATCAGTTCGGCATTCACCTGCCCTTCCTGCTCACGCTCCCCATTGCGGCCTTCGTCTCCATGGGGTTCGGCTTCGCCCTCGGTTCGACAAGTATGCGTTTGAAGGGCGACTACCTGGCCATCGTCACATTGGCCTTCTCCCAGATCTTTAAATTGCTTCTCCTCAACCTCGACCGTCCCGTAAACATCACGGGCGGGGTCAACGGTATCTTCAATTTCGATCCCATCAGCCTTTTCGGATTCAGGATCGTGACCCCCCTGGCCTATTCCTACCTGATCTGGTTCTCGGCTTTGATCGTCATTGCGGGTTGTTTCCGCATAAAAACCTCCCGTTACGGCAGGGGCTGGGAGGCCATACGGGAGGACGAACTAGCCGCGGAGGCCATGGGAGTCAATACCACCTGGATGAAGCTCAAGGCCTTTGCCGGAGGGGCCTTCATTGCAGGTGGCGCAGGGGCGCTCTTCGCCTCCCTCCAGGATTCCGTTTTTCCCAACAACTTTAATTTTCCGCAGCTCGTCATTGTCTATTGCATGGTCATCCTCGGAGGTCTCGGCAATATCCCCGGTGTGATTCTGGGCGCCGTCATCCTTTCCATCCTTCCTGAGTTTCTCAGGCAATACGGGGCCTATCGCATGATGTCCTATGGACTCATTCTGATCATCCTCATGGCCCTCAGACCCCAGGGCATTATGGGATCGGTCGATTTTCTGGTCAGGAAAAAAAAACGACCGGACAAAGACGAAACGGGTATCCTGCGGGACTCCACGGATCTGTATTATTCCCGGAAGCAGAAATACATGGGGGCTGACACGCTCTATTCGAAAGGCCCCCGCGTATTTCTTGATTTTCAAAACGTCGCTCAGGACTTCGGGGGGCTGCGGGCCGTAAACAAACTCACCTTTCAACTCCACGAACGGGAAATTTTGAGCATTATCGGTCCCAACGGCGCCGGGAAAAGCACGGTTTTCAACATCATTTCCGGGATATATGCCCCCACCTCGGGGGGTGTCTACCTCCGGGACAGGTCGATCACCGGTCTGAAACCCCACCAGATCGTATCCCTGGGAATCGCCAGAACATTTCAAAACCTGCGACTTTTCAGTAACATGTCGGTTTTAGATAATGCCAGGGTCGGGCAATTCTGCCGGACGAAATCCGGTCCCCTGTCCATCCTGCTTCATCTGCCCCGCTACAGGAGGGAGGAAGAAGAGACGGAAGCACACGTCAAGGAAATCCTGGGCCTTTTCGGCGCAAGGCTCACCGGATACCGGTTTGATCAGGGGGCCTCGCTCCTGTCCTATGCCAATCGCAGGCGTCTCGAGATTGCGCGGGCCCTGTCGACCAATGCCGAGATCCTGCTGCTCGATGAACCTTCCGCAGGCATGAACCCCCAGGAAACGGAAGAAATCACCCGTTTCATCAAAAGATTGAGAGACATTCACGGATATACCATCCTCCTGATCGAACACAAACTGGATGTGGTCAGGGCCATTTCCGACAGGGTCATCGCCCTGGATTACGGAAGGAAAATCGCAGAGGGTGACTACGAGGAGGTTGCCCGAAACGAGCAGGTGATCGAAGCTTACCTTGGGAGAAAAAGGGCATAGACATGGAGCCATCCGTCATTCTCGCGCTCGAGCACGTGGATACCTATTACGGTAATATTCAGGTCCTCTACGATATCAATATACGGATCCATAAAGGAGAACTTGTCTGTCTTCTGGGGGGGAACGCCTCCGGAAAGTCGACGACCCTCAAGACCGTTCTCGGGGTCTGTAAGATAAAAAAAGGCCGTGTGACCCTGAGGGGCGAAAGGATCGACAACACACCGACCAAACACATCATCGCCCGGGGTGTGGCCATTGTGCCTGAAAATCGAAGGATTTTTCCAAGACTGACGGTACTCGAAAACATGGAGATGGGGGCCTACCTGCGAACCGACCGGGACCGGGTGAAGGCCGATATCGATCGGATGCTGGGATTCTTCCCCCAACTCCGGGAACGTCTCCACAAGCCTGGCATGACCCTGAGCGGGGGGGAGCAGCAAATGCTTGCCATGGCCCGGGCCTTGCTCTCCAATCCTGAAATTCTTCTCATGGATGAACCCTCCATGGGTCTTGCCCCTATTCTTGTGGACCAGCAATTCAATCTGATCCAACGGGTGAACCGGAAAGGCACCGCCGTATTCGTCGTTGAACAGAATGCCAACATGGCTCTTTCCATTGCCGACCGGGGATATGTCCTTCAGACGGGGTCCATCGTCCTGGCCGATACGGCCCAAAACCTTCTCAGCAATGAGATGATGCAAAAGGCCTATCTCGGCACCGGCCATTGAAAGAGCTTCCGCGACTGCCTAAACGCTGACCTTTTCCCCGAACAAAAATCAGGCGCGAATCCTCGGCATTATAATTCACCATTCGATGTTGGATGTTCGATGTTCATCTGTTTTAATGTGACTCCCACGGCCCAAATTGCAGGTCTTTTTCAAACAGCTAACCTCATACAAAAACTCAGGATACCAAACAAGAACCTGTCCATAATGTCAGGAGAAAAAAATGGAATCGATTACCCCTGCGGAAAACGCCGCCAAAACGCCCATAGAGAGAAGGTCCTTTATGCTGGGAATGATCACGGCCTTTGCCGAGTGCCTGGCGAACGAATGCAAAAAAATGGCCCTTTCTCCTCCTTTCTACCCCGGGGATTATGAATCTCTTCTTCCCGATACCGAGAGGATTGCCCGGGAGCAGGGCATCTTCATCTGGTACGAAGAGAACCCCGAAATGGATGAAAGATCGAAACTGCAGTGGTTTGTGATGTACAAATTTCCGGATGTCCTGGCCCAATACCGACAACTGAGAGATGAAGGATACAATCCGGCCTGGGATTTCGAGAGATTTTTCGATCTTTTGAGCTACGGGAAGGTCTGGGGAAAAGGGGCGGAAAACATACTCTTCCGAATGCGGGAGAGCCGGGAGACGAAAAATACCGTCTCAAGACTTCTCTTGCGGGATGGGGATTGGCCGCCCGAGAAGGTCTGATCGATCAATATTTTTTCGGATGGAAAGGACGGCGTTCAGGCCCGGAACCGGTTCGGGAAGAGATAGCCGGAGTTAAATTCCCGGAGTTGATAGCCGCCCGCAAAGAACTCAATGAGGCTGACGGCGTCAAAGACCGGCATGCGAAGCAATTCCTGCACATCCCGGCGAAAGGTGACCAGATGGGTACACTCCAGGACCACCGCCCCCAGCAGGGGGTTCATCAGGCCCCGGGCCGCTTTCAGGGTATCCGTACGCATCCGATCCACATCCAGTTCCCGGTCCCGTTCAAGAACCACCCTACGGAACTCCTCCGAGTCTTCCATCCCTCTGATAAGGAAAAGAGTCCGCAGTCCGCGGCTACGAAATTCACGCCTTCCCTCTCCAGATCCTGCGCGGCCCGAATAACGAGATCCAGGTGGTCCCTGCGCCTGTCCACCAGATCCTGAAACGGGAAATCCCGAATCACCCCGTAGCGGACGGGAAAGGGGAAGGTCTCGGCGTGGCCCGGGTCACCGGGGATCCTCGGCATTTGGGAATCGAACATCAGGATGCCCGCCACCTGGCCGTAGTTTGTCGTGCCGCCGAATACTTTTCCGTTCATGGAACCGCCCCTCCACTTACGGTCGTCTACAAAAGCTTGATCGCGAACCCTACGGGGGATTCCCCTTCTCATCCCAGCCCCTGAGACGGTAGTAGTCCCGGACCATTTCTTTGACCGGAACCACCTCTCCCCTGGAAGCTCCCTCGGTCAGGGGTTCATGGGTAAATCTCCAGGGAAGGGTGTCCTGATCCGCGCCCACGCCGAAATCCACGTTCATCCTGCGGTCCGCATCAATGATTCCTCTGAGGGCGGCGTTCATCTTTTCCTCCGTGAACTTCAGCCCGGTTCCGGCCGACAGCAGCCGGGCGGCGAAATCAAAATCCAGGATGTCCATGCTCAGGCCCACGTTCTTGCACATGGTCATACAATCTGTCAGCAAGGCCTGTCTTTCGGTATACTCGACGAGAACGGCCTTGCCGTTGTTCGAGAGACGATCGGCGGCATCCCGGGTCCCGAAACGTCTCTCGGACTCTTCAAACCGCTCGGTCAATTCAAAGAAGGGCTCCGCCCTTAGATGATCAGCGCCCCTTGAAGCAATCGCATAGGTCAGGCCGAAGGCCTTGAGTCCCCGGGGATCCCCGCAGATCATATCCAGGCCCTTGACGTGAAAGGCGTATTTTTCCGTGCCTTTCCCGTAACGCCGGGCAAGGCTTCGGGTGCCTTCGGCAAAGGCGTCCCCGACCCCCTCCCGATGTACGATCAGGTGTGCGATCTTTTCTATCGTTTCCCGGTTCCCCCAGGTGAAATCAAGACCGTCGAAATCATCCCGGGTGAGCAGTCCTCTCTGTACGCACTCCATGGCCCAGCCGATGGTCTCCCCGGAACTGAGGGAATCCATGCCCATACGGTTGAGAAAGGCGTTCATCTTCAGGGCGAAGCGCAAATCGTCGTTGCCCAAACGGGAGGAATAACTGCACAGGGTCTCAAATTCCGGTCCTTCGCACTCCACCTCTTTGGTGAGGTAGTACCGGGAACAGTGGATGTTACAGTTGAAACAGGCCTTGTTCTTGACCTTGAAATCCTCTGCAATCCGTTCGCCGCTTACCCGGTCCACGTACCCGGCCACGCCCTGCTGAAAATGATTGGTCGGAAGGATGCCGATGCCGTTCAGGGCCTTCATGAGAAGGGTCGATCCCAAGGCCTTCCGTTTTTCGTATTCGGGATGGGTCATGATGCGCCGGTCCAGGTCCCGACAAAGATCCAGGAATTCCAGGGGGTCGGCCACCGTCACGCGTCCCGTGCCCTTTACGGCCACGGCCTTGAGATTTTTGGAGCCGAAAAGGCAGCCCATGCCGCTCCTGCCGAACATCCGTGAATGGTTGCAGGCCACGGTGGCGAATTTGACCAGGTTTTCACCGGCAGGCCCGATGGCCGCCACCTGAGCCGAAGGATTGTTCAGTTCCTTGCGGACGGCCGTTGTCGCTTCCCAGATGTCTCTTCCCCACAGCCGGGAGGCGTCGCGGATTTCGACGTGATTGTCGCAGATCCAAAGAAAGCAGGGGCTTTCCGAGCGACCGGTGATGATGACCTGATCATACCCCGCCTGTTTGAGTTCGGGACCGAAATGCCCCCCTGCCGCGGAGTCCCCAAGGATGCCGGTCATGGGGGATTTACCGGACACCGTCGTGTAAGCCGACGTGGAAAGCAGGGTGCCGGTCAAGGGGCCTACACCGATGAGGAGCAGGTTGTCCTCTGAGAGAGGGTCCACGTTTCTTTTGAGTTCATCATGGAGCCTCCACGAATTCAGGCCCCTCCCTCCGATTGTTTTGAGCATATAAAGGGGGTCGGTCTTCTCACGACGGATGGCGCCCGTCGTCAGGTCAACCCGCAGGATGCTGCCGCCGTAACCATGAAGCATCTAAGCACCCCTTTCAGAGAGCCATTGGTCTCTCAGTTCCTGCGAACGCGCCAGGGCAAACCGCACTCTCTTTTCCTCCGGGGTCAGCCCCCGGCAGGAATCCTTGAAAGCCTTCAGGCTCACCGTCTCCACCCGATCGGGTTCAAAGACAACGGCCCCCAGGGTGCAGGCCTCGACACATCGGGGACGCCCGCCGCAAAGATCACAGACATAGGGAATCTCTTCACACAACTCAATGGCGCCGATCGGACACAATTTCTCACAGGTCCCGCAGGCCGTACACAGCGTGGGGGACACCACAATCTCGCCGAGCTCACCGATCTGAATGGCGGATTCCGGACATCGGGTACAGTACCTTTCAAGACAGGCCTGACAGACCACCGGGAAATCGATTCCCAGCTCCTCAATTTTGACCACCTTGATTCTGGCCCCGGCCCGGCCGACTTTTCCCGAATGAAAAAAGGAACAGTGGACCTCGCATCGGCGGCATCCGGAACACTTGAATATATCGACCCTGATCATTCCTCTTCGATCCTTTCGATCCGATAATGGACCAGCCCCTTGGGATCCGGGCACACAAACAACTGTCCCTTCTTGCCCGTCCAGTCCCCTTCCCCGGGTTCGGCTCGCTGAAGGAGGGGAAAGATGGGCATCATGCTCTGAAGGGCCCACATACACATGTGTTTGCCGTCGGGAATTCTGATCTTTCCCCCTTCAACGGTAAAGCTGTCACCGACCAGCATGGGCTGATTGCAGTAGCCGTCGATCCTTTCCACGGTTATTTTTAGTGTATGCATGGTTTTTCTCCTCGAACCGGCTGGGGGTCTTTACGAAGAACAGGAAAAATGACTAAAGTGACAAAAGTTTCAAATGACTTAAGTTAAGGTGTCGCTTCAGGGAAATGAAAAGACTGTGCAGGATGGTCTATACTATCTTAACACTCGGCAGGGGACCGGGGGGTATCCCTTAAGCAGGTCCAGAGGGCGAGGGTGGTTAGGTCATGGAACCCTGCCTGTGGTATCACCTTCCGGTGATCGGTGGCTTTTCTTCAAAGGAGGTGATCTGTAAGGGCATTTTTATCATTCCGCTATTCTTCTGTCAATGCCCGGGCGGAATCCTGTCTGAAAGGACTCATGGAGATCCGCACACCAAGGATAAGAGATTGACAAGGCGACGGGTTTGGGCTAACAACAACTCATATATCCTGGTTCGTTCTGTCGCCCGCACGCCGGGCGATTGTCTTGAGAAATCTTTTGACCTCAATGATCCACGCTCACAAGGATCAGTGATAAAGCGGAGAGCCAAAATGTCAAATATCGTAGTCGTAGGAACGCAGTGGGGTGATGAAGGCAAAGGAAAAGTGGTCGATCTCCTGGCAGCCGGTGCGGACCTGGTCGTCCGATTCCAGGGAGGAAACAACGCCGGTCACACCCTCGTGGTCAACGGGGAACAGACGATTTGTCATCTCATCCCATCGGGGATTCTTCACAAGGAAAAAAAATGTCTGATCGGAAACGGCCTGGTCGTGGACCCCGAGGTCCTTATCAATGAAATCGAAACATTGAGGGCGGAAGGCGTAACCGTCACGCCCGATAATCTTTCATTGAGTGAAAAAGCCCACCTCATCATGCCCTACCACAAGGCCCTGGATCTGGCAAGAGAGGTGGCCAAAGGTAAAGACAAAATCGGCACAACCGGCCGGGGTATCGGCCCCTGTTACGAGGACAAGGCGGCGAGAACGGGTATCAGGGCCATCGACCTCCTTGAACCCGATACGCTTGAAGAAAAGATCCGCATCAGCCTCAAGGAAAAAAACTTTATGCTGACCGAATTCCTGAATGCCGATCCCCTGGACTTCCAGACCGTCTACGACCAATACCGATCCATGGCTGAGATCCTGGCGCCTTATATCACCGACGTCTCCATGGAGATCGATCAGGCCATCAGATCCGGCAAACAGGTCCTTTTCGAAGGGGCTCAGGCCACCCATCTGGATATCGACCACGGGACCTATCCCTTTGTCACATCATCCAATCCCATCTCTGGAGCGGTCTGTGCCGGAGCCGGGGTCGGTCCGGATAAACTCAATCATATCGTCGGCATCCTCAAGGCCTATACCACCCGCGTTGGTGCCGGGCCGTTTCCCACGGAACTGGAGGACGAAATCGGAAACTACATCCAGGAAAAGGGCGCCGAATTCGGGGCCACCACCGGACGGCGACGCAGATGCGGGTGGCTCGACCTGGTCATGGCCAGGGATTCCGTTCGCCTCAACGGCCTGACCAGTCTAAGCATCACCAAGCTGGATGTCCTGACAGGCATGGAGAGACTGCGGATATGCGTGGCCTATGACTGCCTGGGCGAGAGGCTGGAAGCCAGGCCCGCCAGTCTGAAAAAACTGGCGCAGTGCGTGCCGATATACGAAGAACTTCCGGGCTGGCACGAGGACATCTCTTCAGCCGCGACGGTGGATGAACTGCCCCTTCAAGCCAAAAACTACCTCAAACGGATCGAAGAAATCACGGAGGTGCCCATCTCCATCGTTTCCGTGGGGCCCGGTCGGGATCAGACCATCGTTGAAAGGGATCCCTATCAGAGTTGAAGCGATTGATGGGGCGACCAGGGGATCCAATGACGGTCTCGAATTTCCGCCAGATCGGATGAGGGCGCAGGGCATGGGGCCCGAGGATGGTCCTTCCGCCTTGCGCTTTTTATTTGGTAACTACTCAGCTATATAGGCTGTAGGCCTTTAGGCTGTGAGGTGCCGCAGGAAGGAAACGTGCGTGATCATACGAAATTCAGAGCATTCGAATTGGCTAGGGAGTTGCGCGACCAGCTTGGCCTGTCAAAGCGCCTGGGGTATTCTTATGAACGTGAAAATTTCAGCTGTGAATCAAAAATTGTGGAACCCGAGAAGGTTTTGGGCGCCCTGCTTCGATCAATACGTGGATAGCAAAGGGTTCGAAAACTAATAGCCTTTAGCCTACAGCCTAAACAACCTGAACAGTTAATTTGGGACAAGATTGCATAAAAATCTCTCATCATATTTAAACCTTTTGCTTTTGTTGACATGCCCACATTTGACAAGACATATGACGTGATCGTGGTAGGGGCCGGTCATGCCGGGTGCGAAGCCGCACTCGCGGCTTCGCGTATGGGGCATCTCACCCTGTTGCTCACCATCAACCTCGACCATATTGCCGCCATGAGCTGCAACCCGGCCATCGGCGGTCTCGCCAAGGGTCATCTCGTGAAAGAAATCGACGCCATGGGGGGTGAGATCGCAAAAAACGCCGATGAAACGGGCATCCAGTTCCGGCGCCTCAACACCCGGAAGGGCCTGGCCGTCCAGGGGTCCAGATCCCAGAACGACATGGATCTCTACTGCAAGAGGATGAAGTCTATCCTGGAGAGACAGGAAAATCTCGACATCCGGCAGGCCATGGTCGACAGGCTGCTGGTCAAGGACGGTCGCATTCATGGGATCGAGACCCATATCCACGAAAAGTTTCTTTCCAGGACCGTCATTCTGACGACAGGCACATTCCTGCGGGGCCTCGTTCATATCGGTCTCGATCACTTCCCGGCCGGCCGCATGGGTGATCCCCCCTCTTCACGCCTGTCGGAGCAACTGGTCGAATTGGGGTTTGAGGTCGGCAGGCTCAAGACGGGTACCACCCCCCGCCTCAACGGCAGGACCATCGATTACGCCAATCTGGAAGCTCAACAGGGAGACGCGCGGCCCCGACCCTTTTCTTTCTCCACGACAAAAATCCCGTTGCCCCAGGTCCCCTGCCATATCACCTACACCAATAAAAAGACCCATGAGTACATCCGGTCGGGCCTGGATCGGTCCCCCCTCTATGCCGGGATCATTACGGGGGTCGGGGCCAGGTACTGCCCTTCCGTAGAAGACAAGATCATTCGTTTTCCCGAAAAGGAAAGGCATCAAATTTTCCTGGAGCCCGAGGGCCTGGATACGGTCGAAGTCTACCCGAACGGCATTCCCACGAGTCTTCCCATTGATATCCAGGTCAAGATGGTGAAATCCATTGCGGGCCTGGAAAGGGCGGAGATCCTAAGACCCGGTTACGGTATCGAGTATGACTATGTCGATCCCCTCCAGCTCAAACCCACCCAGGAGACCAAGCTGATCGAAGGGCTTTATCATGCCGGGCAGATCAACGGCACCTCCGGTTATGAGGAGGCGGCCGCCCAGGGTTTCATGGCCGCCATCAACGCCGTCCTAAAAATCCGCGGAGAGGATCCGCTGATTCTCGAACGATCCCAGGCCTATATGGGTGTGCTCCTCGACGATCTGGTCACCAAAGGCACCCGGGAACCTTATCGGATGTTCACCTCCCGGGCCGAATACCGGCTTCTTCTAAGGGAGGACAACGCCGATTTTCGGCTCAGGGATATCGGTTACCGGCTGGGGCTGGTACCCGATGATGTCTACCGCGGGTTTTGCAGAAAACGGGAGCGAACCGAGGATCTGCGCACCCGTTTGGAGCGAATCAAGCTGAAACCGGAACCCTCCGTCCTGGACAAACTCAACGAGCTGGGTTCAGCTCTCATCAAGCATTCGACTTCCCTGGCCCAACTGCTGAGGAGGCCTGAGATCCACTTCGAACACCTCCGCTTCTTTGTTCAGGATCTTGAAGAAGTTGAAGACGTCGTAGCGGAAGAAATCGAAACCCGAATCAAATACCAGGGCTATATCGACCGCCAGGAACACGAGGTGGAAAAGCTGAAACGCATGGAAGGATTGAGACTGCCTGAGGACATAGACTTTGAGTCGGTCTACGGACTCACCACGGAAGTCAAAGAAAAGCTGAACCGGGTGAGACCGCGCACCCTCGGGCAGGCCTCCCGTATCTCCGGCGTCACCCCCGCGGCCCTCATGGCCGTTCAGGTGCATCTTAAAAGAAAAAGAAGTGATAACAGCAAAGTACAGGTATAAATCGAAGGATATGATCGTTTTATGACCATTCAAAGCACGGGGAAATGCCTATTCATTTATGCCCCTATTCTTCATCACCCTTATTTCTTAGGGCCTGTCAACAACCGCTTTGATTTGACAGATCCTGATGTATAGACCCAATGCTTGCATGGTCAAATCCGCCAGGCGGTTTGCATAGTAAAGCTGTACGTCCTCCACCATTCCGAGGACATCATTTTCAATTTTATCCGCTTCCTCTTTTGTCAATTTTGATGGGAGGCGAATCTTATGGTCAAAAATGAATAGGCGATTTTCATTAAAGAGTTTGTGTGCATAGTGCTCGACGAGATCGCGAATCGCAGGATCAACCGAGGTCAATAACGGCTTTAATGCCTTCAAGAATTTCTTCTGGAGGCGTTCATCTTTCTTTGGAAATCTGATGATCTTACCGGCCATTGAGAGCCCCTCACTTTCTCCCCGAAGGTTAAAAACCTACGGGTACCCGGGCGGGGATTCCCGTCTTCCGTCTCCGGCAGCCTTGCCCGTAAGCTTTGATTTTACTCCTGACCCTTGCCGACTCTTCAGAAAATCTCATCCCGATATTTCCGGTAAAGTCCCCGAAATTGATGGTAGGTGAGGCCGAGGACCTTCGCCGCTCTTTGCTGATTGTACTTGGTCTCTACGAGGGTTCTTTTCAGGAAAGAGATCTCCAGCTCACGCACGGCCTCTTTCATCGTTCTTTTCCCTGAAGGGATCTCGGGTGACCGGGGCCTTTCTTCCTGAGGCGGGCCTGCCTTCGGGACGGAAGGAAATTCTGGAAAAGACGCGCCAAAGGGATTGAAAACAATTTGAGAAATCACGTCTGAATCCGACCGGTATACCGCCCGCTCGACGACATTCTTCAACTCACGCACGTTTCCGGGCCAGGGATAGCCTTCCAGGGCCGCAACGGCCTCCTCACTGAACCCCGGCACGCCTTCACGGCCCAGCTCAAAGGCCATGTGCGCAGCAAAATGATTGGCCAGAAAAAGGATGTCCTCTCTTCTTTCCCTGAGGGGCGGCACAATCAAGACCTCAAAGGAAAGCCTGTCGAGGAGATCCTGTTTGAAACGCCCATCGTCTACCAGGGCAGGGAGGTCCGCGTTGGTCGCCGCAACGATCCTGACATCCACCTCGACAGGATCTGAACTCCCGACCCGCTCGAAGGTCCCATACTCCACAACCCGCAGGATCTTCTCCTGAACTTCCATGGGAATCGTCCCGATCTCGTCGAGGAAAAGGGTCCCGCCGTCTGCGGTCTCAAACCGTCCGGTCCGACGTTTTTCCGCCCCCGTAAAGGCCCCCTTCTCATAACCGAACAACTCCGCCTCGATAAGAGAAGGCGTCAGGGCCGAACAATTCAGGGCCACGAGGGGGCCCTGCCACCTCCGTGAGAGGAAGTGCAGTCTCGAGGCCGCCAGTTCCTTCCCTGTGCCCCGCTCACCGATCAGGAGTACGGGACGATCGATGGGTGCCACGCGCGAAAGACGTTCCTGAAATTCCAGGAATTTTTCTGATTGCCCTAGCGCCTCCTTGAACGCCCCTGATGGGACCGTCTGGAAGTCGGACCGATTTGATTGAGGGCTTTGCTTCATGGCATATTAACCCAGTTTTCTGCTATATTTACCATATTATAATATTTTTTACCAGAATGCAGAATCTCACGTCAAGCACAAACTTCCCAAAATATCCTGAAATATTTAGATTTTCATCTATCAAGCCGTTTTGGCACGCTTCATGCCTCTAGATAAAATCAAAATCCAAGCAACAGGAGGCAGACAAAATGGGTATTTTCACACGATTTCGTGATATCATTAGTTCCAATATCAACTCCATGCTGGACAAGGCCGAGGATCCTGAAAAACTGATCCGCCTCATGATCCGGGAAATGGAAGACACCCTGGTAGAGCTCAAGGCCTCTTGTGCCGGCGTGATGGCCGGTGCCAAAAAAATCCAGAGGCAGATGGACGAAGCCGAAAGCCGGGCCACGGACTGGGGGTCGAAGGCCGAACTGGCCGTCAACAAGGGTCGGGAGGATCTTGCACGTGAAGCCCTTGTGGAAAGGCGCCGATATACCGACAGGATGGCGGCCCTGGAAAAGGACCTCGCCGAACACAACACCCTGGTCGCCCAATATCAAGACGATATCCGCCAACTCGAAGAAAAGCTGGGGACCGCCCGGGAAAAACAGCGCATGCTGGTTCAGCGCCACGTCCACGCAGCAAAAAAGAGAAGGGCACAGGAGGAAATCCGTCGGGCAAACGGCACGGAGGCCATTCTGAAGTTTGAGGATCTTGAAAACCGCATCGAACGCATGGAAGCGGAGGCCGACCTTGTGAATTATGGGAAGAAGACGACGCTCGAGGCCGAATTTGAAACCCTCTCCGTGGATGATGATATTGAAAAGGAACTCCGGGATCTGAAGGATTCCCTCACAAAAAAGGAAAGCAAAGGCCAAGAAAAAGCCTGAAACCGCCCTTCCCTTACATACCCGAAGAGACGGTTGTATTCATAGAACTTGGAGAACATACGATGATGCATGGTTTGAGTTTCCTGGCGATTGTGTTCGGAGGTTCCATCCTGCTCCTTGCCATCATAGGCAGTACGATTCTCATGGCCCTCAAAATCCTGAAGGGTGGTCTTACCCGGAAAGGACGGCAAAACGAATCGCAGGAAGCCAGGATGATTCAGGAAATCTATCAGGGGCTTTCCCGCATGGAAGAAAGAGTGGACGCCCTTGAAACCATCATTATTGATCATGAAAGAAAGGACACTAAGAGATGAAACGATTTGAAAAAGCTTTTCGCGGCGGGCTTCATCGTTCCCGCAACGGCCTGATATTAGGGGTGTGTAGGGGCATTGCCGATTATTTCGATTTTTCCGTCTTCTGGGTCAGGGGCATCGTGGTCATCTGCCTGATCCTCAGCGGGTTCTGGCCGATCACCGGATTGTATTTTCTCGCCGCCCTCCTGATGAAACCCGAACCGGTCATCCCCATTCATTCAAATGATGAACAGGAATTCTATGACAATTATGTCTCTTCGCGCAAAGGAGCCGTTGACCGAATAAAGCGAAGGTACGAAAACCTGGAACGACGCATCCGTAGGATGGAACACACCGTCACCTCTCGCGAATTCGATTGGGACAGCCGCTTGAATTCCAAGTCCTGACCTGCAGAAGTCTCCTTCCCAAAAATGAGCACTGTGGTATCGACAGGAGTCGATGGGGCTGACAGTGAAGAATCCGGGTCTCCGAACCCCTCCCGCCTTCCTCTCCATGCTCGGCATCGTCCTTATCTTATATTCATATTTTTTAGGATATAAGCCACCCGAATTTCGATACCTCGACCACACCACTCACAACCGAAGCCTTTCGGCCTCCACACCCGGCGCCCACGCCATAATATCAGTTGTTTACTTGTATTATACCCACATTTGACTCATATTGAAACGTTTGAGAATCGAGAGTAGAATACGAAAGCATTCTTTGATATTAGACCCTTATGCCCAGCTGCCTTTCGATTTGCGTTTTTCAATGATTTTTTTTGTTATCTCTTTCAACCGACTTTCAGATATCTCTCCCAAGGGTCGTCAGTAAATAAAGAATTTTCAAATTAACATTTTGGCTTTTTTTCCTTTTCTTTTTTAAAATATCCCTTTCAAGGAAGGAACAGGCGATGACATATAACAATATAGATATCTCCAGTGCCATGACGGTCAAATTGGAGGACATTTTCAGTGAATTGCCTGAAAGGCCTGCCTTTGTGGCGGGCATCAGGCGGGCGCCCAAGAGGCCTTTCACGCTGTCGCAGCAGGATACGGAACTCGCCCTGAAAAACGCCCTCCGGTACATACCGGAAAAATGGCACAAAACCCTGGCCCCGGAATTCCTGGACGAACTTTTGACCAGGGGACGGATCTACGGGTATCGGTTCAGGCCGGAAGAAAAACTCACCGGCAGACCAATCGATGACTATAAAGGCGCCTGCATCGAGGGCAAGGCATGCCAGGTTATGATCGAAAACAACCTTGACTTCGATGTGGCCCTTTACCCTTATGAACTCGTGACCTACGGCGAAACCGGGCAGGTCTGCCAGAACTGGATGCAGTATCGTTTGATCAAGAGATACCTTGAAATATTGACCCGGGGCCAGACCCTGGTGGTGGAATCGGGTCACCCCCTCGGCCTGTTTCACTCAGGGCCGGATGCCCCAAGGGCCATCATGACCAACGCCCTCATGGTCGGTGAATTCGATGACTACGAGAACTGGCAGAGGGCCGCGGCCTTGGGCGTAGCCAACTATGGCCAGATGACGGCGGGCGGTTGGATGTACATCGGTCCACAGGGAATCGTTCACGGCACCTACAGCACGATCCTGAACGCAGGCCGCTCCATGCTCGGCATTCCTGAAAACAAAGACCTGAGCGGCACCCTTTTTGTCTCCTCGGGCCTCGGCGGGATGAGCGGGGCGCAGGGCAAGGCCGTCGAAATCGCCCGGGGCGTGGGCATCATTGCAGAGGTGGATATTTCCCGGATTCGGACCCGGTCCGAACAGGGCTGGGTCAGCGAGATCATCGATGATCCGGCCAGGGCCTTTGATCAGGCCAAAGCCTTTCAGGACAGAAAGGAAAGCGCGGCCGTCGCTTTTCACGGCAACATCGTGGACCTCCTGGAATATGCCCTCAAAGAGGGAATCAAAATCGATATGCTCTCCGATCAGACCTCCTGCCATGCAGTCTATGACGGCGGCTATTGCCCCCAGGGACTGACCTTCGAGGAACGTACCGAGATGCTCGGGACCGATCCAGGCGAATTCAGAAAACATGTTGACCGATCACTCAAGCGTCACATCGAACTCGTCAAAAGTCTCGTGGATCGCGGGACCTATTTCTTCGACTACGGAAACAGCTTTCTGAAAGCAGTCTACGATGCGGGCGTCACCGAAATCTGCAAGAACGGCAAAGACCCCCTGGACGGGTTCGTCTACCCCTCCTATGTGGAAGACCTTATGGGGCCCCTCTTCTTTGACTTCGGATATGGGCCCTTCCGCTGGGTCTGCCTGAGCGGCAAGGCCGAAGACCTCAGGAAGACCGACCAGGCCGCCATGGGATGCATCGATCCGGAAAGACGGTTCCAGGACCGGGACAACTACGTGTGGATCCGGGATGCGCTCAAGAACAGGCTCGTCGTGGGCACCCAGGCCAGGATCCTTTACCAGGACGCCCCGGGTAGAATGAATATCGCGCTGAAATTCAACCAAATGGTCCGCGAAGGGGAAATCGGTCCGGTCATGATCGGCAGGGATCATCACGATACCGGGGGAACGGATTCGCCCTTTCGGGAAACCTCCAACATCAAGGACGGCAGCAACATTATGGCCGACATGGCCACACAGTGTTTTGCCGGCAACGCGGCCAGGGGCATGAGCCTCGTCGCCCTCCATAACGGCGGGGGCGTGGGCATCGGCAAGGCCATAAACGGAGGGTTCGGGCTGGTCCTCGACGGAAGTGACCGGGTGGATCGTGTGATTCGTTCGGCCCTCCCCTGGGATGCCATGGGAGGGGTTGCCCGGAGGGCCTGGGCCAGAAACGAAAATGCCATTGCGACGAGCATTCAGTTCAACGAAATGGCCGAGGGAGCGGATCACATTACCCTGCCCTTTATTCCCGATGAGACCCTGGTCAAGGATTTGGTCGCGAAGGCCTTTGAGAAGAAGCAGGAATAAGCCATGTAGCATCACACTTGTCGAAAACAAAAGTTCCCGCTCCAAGCAGGGGCAGACATGTTCTCTTCACTATCCCGCTTTCAGCGGGACTCCGCCGTCCATGGCTTCGCTCACTGCGGAATTTTGGCCCTTCATCTATCCTGATTCAGGGCCAAAATATCCCGCCTCTGGCGGGATTACGAGAAAATGCCTGACCCTGCTTTCCGCTGCGTGGATGCGACCCTGAATTTTGAAAAGTCTTTATCGAATCGTTCGTTCCGATTCGTTAAAAAACCCTATCCTGGCGATCTTTGCGCCTTGAGCGAAGCCCCGCACACGGGACAGGCCGGGCGGTAAATACTCTTTCCGGATGGAAACGGCTTAACAGAGGAGAATAAACATGTCAGGAATGAAGAAGATTGTCGAATGCGTACCCAATTTCAGCGAAGGCCGGGACAGGGAAAAGATTGAAAAAATCGTGGATCCCTTCAGAACGAAAGACGGCGTCAAGCTCCTGGATGTCCAGTGGGACAATGATCATAATCGGATGGTGGTCACCACGGTAGGTGCTCCGGAACCCATGAAGGAAGCCGTTATGGAAGCCATGGGGGTCGCCGTCGATCTCATTGACATGACCGGTCACAAGGGTCAGCACCCGAGAATGGGAGCGACCGATGTGGTCCCCTTCATCCCCATCAAGAACATGACGACCACCGAGGCCGTCGAGCTCTCCAAAGAGGTCGCAAAAGACGTCTCTGAACGTTACGGTCTGCCCATTTTCCTCTATGAGGACTCCGCCACCCGACCCGACCGCAAGAATCTTGCGACGATCCGAAAGGGTCAGTTCGAGGGCATGTCGGAAAAAATGAAAGACCCGGATTGGCGCCCGGACTTCGGCCCCGAAACGATTCACCCCACGGCCGGTGTGACGGCGGTCGGCGCCAGGATGCCCCTCGTGGCCTATAACGTCAACCTGGATACGGACAAGCTGGAAATTGCCGACAGGATCGCCCGGCAGGTTCGGCACATCAGCGGCGGGCTCCGGTTCTGCAAAGGGATCGGGGTCGAACTGAAGGACCGGGGCATCGTGCAGGTCTCCATGAATATGACCGATTTTACCAAAACGGCCCTCTACCGGGCCTTTGAACTGGTCAGGATCGAGGCCAGGCGATACGGCGTCAACGTGGTGGGGAGCGAGATCGTGGGCCTGGTACCCATGGAAGCCCTGATCGATTGCGCGGCCTATTATCTCGGGCTGGAGGATTTTTCCATGGACCAGGTGCTCGAAGCCCGAATCATGGAGTAGATGAAAATGAAAGGCAATCTTCTTGTCAAAAATGCGACCCAGGTGGTGACCTGCCACGGCTTCAAGGCCAAGCGCGGGAAGGAGATGAACGATCTCCACGTGATCGAGGACGGTTCGGTGGTCATTGAAAAGGGACTGATCCGGGCGGTCGGGAAAACACACGACATCCTGAAGGGTTTCGACGAAAACGGTTTCGATGTCATCGACGCCGCTGGCAAAGCCGTCCTGCCGGGCTTTGTGGATTCCCACACCCATTTCGTTTTCGGGGGTTACCGGGCCGAGGAATTTTCCTGGCGTCTTCGAGGCGACGACTACATGGCCATCATGGAAAGGGGCGGAGGCATCCTGAGCACGGTTCACGCCACGAGACAGGCCTCACTGGACGAGTTGATTCAATCAGGGCGGAGGCGACTAGACTCCATGCTCTCCTTCGGCGTCACGACCGTTGAGGGCAAGAGCGGTTACGGTCTGGACCGCGACACGGAAATCAGGCAGCTCGAGGCCATGGAGGCCCTTGACAGGGATCACCCCCTGGATATCGCCCGGACCTTTCTGGGTGCCCATGCCGTGCTCAAGGAATACAAGGGCCGAGAGGACGTGTTTATCGACTTCCTGATCCAAGTGGTCATGCCGGAGGTCCGGGAACGGAATCTCGCCGAATTCTGCGACATCTTTTGCGAGAAAAACGTCTTCTCCGTGGAACAATCCGGGCGTCTGCTCCGGAAGGCCCGGGAGATGGGGTTTAAGATCAAACTACACGCCGATGAGATCGTCACGCTGGGGGGCGCTGAACTGGCTGCGGAACTCGGGGCCGTTTCGGCGGACCATTTGCTCCAGGCCTCCGACAAGGGCATCCGGGATCTGGCCGAAAAAGGGGTCGTGGCCGCTCTGCTTCCCGGAACGGCATTCAGCCTGAAGGAACCTTATGCCAGAGGCCGCGCAATGATTGATCAGGACTGCGCCGTCGCACTCGCCACGGACCTCAACCCGGGGAGCTGTTTTACCGAATCCGTTCCCTTGCTTTTCGCTCTCGCCACCCTTTACATGGGCATCACCACGGAGGAGGCCGTTACGGCCCTGACCATCAACGGGGCCGCCGCCCTCGACCGGGCGGACAGCATCGGAAGTATCGACGTGGGGAAAAAGGGTGACCTGGTCGTCATCGAGTTTCCCTCCTACAAGTATATCCCCTATCACATCGGTGTCAGCACCGTTGAAAAGGTCGTCAAAGAGGGGGCCCTGGTGTTTGACAGGGAAAGACTCTCATGTGCAGAATAAAATTTGCCGCTCCAAGCAGAGGCAGGCATGTTTTCTTCACTATCCCGCTTTCAGCGGGACTCCGCCGTCCATGGCTCCAATCACTGCGGGATTTTGCCCCTTCTTCTATCCTGATTCAGGGCCAAAATACGCCGTTCCGAGAAAATGCCTGCCTCTGCTTTCCGCTACGTGGGCGGAAAACTGAATAAGGAGGATTTAATCTGATGCTGGCAGATCTCAGTATCAAGGATTTTTTGGCAAAGACCGCCTCAAAGGACCCGGTCCCCGGAGGAGGCAGCATCTCGGCCCTGTGCGCCGCGGTGGCGGCCGCTCTCTCGGAAATGGTCGCGCACCTGACCATCGGCAGGAAAGGGTACGAAGAGTGCGCATCGGAAATGGAAGAGATCGCGAAGGAAGCGAATCGATACCGGGAAAAACTCGTTCAGGATATCGATCGTGACTCGGATGCCTATGCTGCCGTCATGGCGGCCTTTCAGTTGCCGAAGGGAACGGACGAAGAAAAGGCCAAAAGAACCGAGGCCGTTCAAAATGCCCTCAAGAATGCCGCGCGAGTCCCCATGAGTGTGGCCGAAGACGCCTTCAACATCATTGAGATTGCCGGAAAGGCCCTTGAGAAGGGAAACCGGAACGCCGTGACCGATGCGGCGGTCGCTGCCATGTCGGCCCGCACGGCCGTCCTCGGGGCCCTGTACAATGTCAAGATCAACCTGGCCTCCATCAAAGACGCCGAATTTATTGGGGAGCTTCGGGAAAGGGTGGGTTTTCTGGAACGGCAGGTCGGCATAAAGGAAAAAGAAATCCTTTCAAAGGCCGGCCTCTAGAAGATACAACTCATTTGAATCTTGAAATTTTGTTTCCTTTCGGTTAGACAATAACAAGTTTTTTTGCCGAGCTGAATGTTTACTCACGACAGGATGAGCGCTGAATCTGCCCCTGGTTTGCTTGTATTATCCCCTCCCATCTCGTGAGTTCGTCTTGATACCCCAGAGTCATGTGCAAGGAGATCAGCAAGAAACCATGCAGCTCTTTCTGGAACAACTCCTCAACGGTATCGCCATGGGCTCCATCTATGCCCTGATCACCCTCGGGCTGGCCCTGGTCTATGGCATTCTGAGAATCCTGCACGTCGCCCATGCGGCGGTCTACACGGTCGGAGGCTACGTAGGCCTCTTCATTTTCCAATGGACGGGAAGCCTGATCCTCTGCTTTATGGGCAGCATGGCCTTCTGTTCACTCCTTGGGATCGTCATCGAACGATTCGTTTATTTCCCCCTTTTGAAATACCCCCCCTACGTGCCCCTTATCGGGAGCATCGCCGTGATGCTGGCTATCGAGGAAGTCTGCCGTCTGGTCGCCGGCCCCTACATCCTGACCTTCCCGGCAAAACTTCCCTTTCCCGAATTTCACCTGGGAGAAATCACCATATCTTCCACCCTTCTTGCCGTATACTGCATCACGGCCCTTGTCCTGATCATCCTCTGGTTTATCAGTGCGCATACCGAACTGGGGCTTGCCATGCGGGCCACGTCCCAGGATATCTCCATAGCCGATGCCATGGGCATCAACAGTCATTTTATCGTGAGTGTGACCTTTGTCATAGGTTCATCCATCGCAGCCGTGGCCGGAATCCTTGTAGGCATTTATTACAACCAGGTCTATCCGACCATGGGGGCGGTCCCGGCCTATAAGACCCTGGCCCTGATCGTCGTGGGCGGCATGGGTTCGGTCCCCGGGGCCGTCATCGCGTCACTGCTTCTGGGCGTGGCGGAAACCATCCTGATCGGTTACGCAAACATTCCCCTTCCCAGGGATGCCCTGGCCTTCATCGCCATGATCGGTGTGCTCATGTGGCGTTCCGAGGGTTTGTTGGGTTCGCGTTAAGGAGTGTTTTTTGAGTTCTTATCTCATCACGATTTTAACGATCATCGCCATCCACGCCATTGTGGTTTGCGGTCTGAATGTCATTGTGGGCTATGCCGGCCAGATCTCGCTGGGCCACGCCGCCTTTTTCGGGATCGGCGCTTACACCGCCGCCCTGCTCGCCACAAAGGCGGGATTTTCCTTTTGGGCCGCCCTTCCCATCGTACTCGTGATCAGCGGCCTTGTCGGCCTTCTGCTCGGCCTTCCCAGCCTTCGCGTCAGGGACGACTTTCTGGCCATCACCACGATCGGCATCAATTTCATCGTGGAAGCCATCTTTCTCTACATCCCCTTCTTCGGCGGGGCACTGGGCATCGGCGGTATTCCCCGGATCTTCATCTTCGGTATCAAGCTCAAAGGGATTGCCTTTCTTTGTCTCTGCCTCTTTTTCCTGATCCTGGTGCTCATCGTCTGCTGGTGGTTCACCCGATCCTGGGCCGGGCTGGCGTGCTTTGCCCTGAGGGAAGAAGAAGAGGCCGCCTCGAGCATGGGGATTTCCCCCGTTCGGTTCAAACTCCTCGCCTTCGTCGTCGGAACCGCCATGGCCGGTCTCGGGGGTGCGCTCTACGCCCATTACATGCGCTTTATCAGCGCCACGGACTTTTCTTTTCCGGTGTCCATTGCCCTGCTGAGTACGATCGTCCTCGGCGGCATGGGCACCCTCTGGGGCCCGGTGCTGGGGGCCGTCATTCTCGGTGCTCTCCCCGAAGTCTTTCGACCCCTTGTGGATTACCGGATGCTTTTCTATATGGTCCTTCTTCTCCTCATGATCCGATTTCAGCCGGGAGGGCTTCTGGGAGAAAGTAGTGTTATTCGTAAACGGCTGTTGCCGGCCCTCCTTGGAGGCGAAAAGTGAACCGACCGATCCTCAAGGTGGAAAATCTTTCCAAACACTTCGGCGGCCTCAGGGCCGTGGACAAAGTGGATTTCGAGGTCATTCCCGGGGAAATCCTGGGGCTTCTCGGTCCCAACGGCGCCGGCAAGACTGTCTGCTTCAATCTCATTACGGGCGTATACAAACCCACCTCGGGCAGGATCTTCTTTGACGATGCGCGCACGGACGGACTCACGCCCCATCAAATCGCAAACCTGGGTGTTGGCCGAACCTTTCAGATCGTCAAGCCCTTTTCCACCCTCACCGTTCTTGAAAACGTTCTGGTGGCCCGGGGAATTGCCCGCTATTCCGGGCTTACAAAGGTCTGGTCCTCCTGGCGTTCCAAGTCCGAAACACGTGAGGCCATGAAAACCCTGGAACGGGTCGGTCTTGCGGATCTACGCGACCGAAAGGCCGGGCTCCTGCCGCTCGGGAATCTTCGCAGGCTTGAAATCGCCCGGGCACTGGTTGTCGGGCACAAACTTCTGCTCCTGGACGAGTCCTTTTCAGGTCTCCGGCACGAAGAAATCACAAAACTCGAGGAACTCATTCGAAGTATCCGCGAAGACGGTATTACCGTCCTGCTGATCGAGCACAACATGCGCGTGACCATGGGGATCTGCGACAGGATCGTGGTCCTGGATCACGGGGGAAAAATCGCAGAGGGCACACCAAAGGCCATCCAGGAAAACGATCGGGTCATCGAGGCCTACCTGGGACGAAAAGGAGGGGCTCATGCTGCTTGAAGCCCGCGATCTTTACCTGGCTTACGGAGACATCCGGGCCGTGAGCGGCGTGAGTTTTCACTTGGAAAAGGGAGAGCTTGTCTCCATCATCGGGGCCAACGGGGCCGGAAAGACTTCCATCCTGAGCGCTATCATGGGGATGATCCCCCTGAAAAAGGGAAACGTCCGTTTCAAGGACCGGGAGATATCCTCTCTCGCCGCCCACCAGCGGGCCCTGGCCGGCATCCGCATGGTCCCTGAGCGGGCCAGGATATTCCCCCGGCTCACGGTCTACGAAAACCTCATGACAGGGATCTACGGCCTGAAGAAAAAACTCCCGGTAAAAGACCGCCTGGCATGGCTCTATGGCATCTTCCCCATCCTCGAAGAGAGGAGGGACCAGCCCGGAAATACGCTTTCCGGGGGCGAACAGCAGCAGCTCGCCATTGCCAGGGCGCTGATCTCGGACCCCGCGCTTCTCCTGGTGGATGAGGTCTCCATGGGCCTGATGCCCATCCTGGTGGATCAGGTCTTCGCGCTCTTGAAACAACTCAACGAAGACCACGGCCTGAGCATTCTTCTGGTGGAACAAAACGCCATGGCCTCGCTCGAAATATCCCAGCGGGCCTATGTCCTGGAAACCGGGACCATTGCCCATGAGGGGAAAGCCGGGGACCTGCTGGAGGACGCGCAGGTGAAGAAGGCCTATTTGGGGCAGTGATGCCTGCACAACTGCTTCGGACTGGACGTGTGGACGGGGGTTTCCGGTCCCGACGAAAATAAACCTCAGGGAATTCAAAAGTTGGTATCAGTTTAGCCTTTTGAAATCATGGAGAGGTCCTGGGTCATGACCCAACCATTGCTGAACGCGTTTTAAAAAGCTAACCAATTACAAAACTTAAAACTTTCATAGATGTTTTGCCAAGTATAGCTTTTTCACAATTACGCTAAAGAATACTGTGTGACGTGGACATTAAATGGTGTCGATGTGCATCTGTAACTGGCTCACCACAGAGACACGGAGGACACAGAGGTGAATGCATTTTTTCGTTTCCGTTGACCCCGGTTAAATGCACTTCGTATTTAACGGGGCAGGGACGCCGGAAATGAAAAAGAACTAGACCCTGTGGGCAATCAACACCAGCGGCGCAGCCGCTCAGATATTTTTCACTTGCCCCCCTCTCAGGGGCAAGTGAAAAACGTCTTCTCTCAGTGTGCTCTGTGTCTCTAGTCACGCTACGGCGTGACCCCGCAGGGCGGGACAGGCGCGCGGTGAAAATGAACGATGGAATACGTTAGAGCATTGATAAACCAAGACACTAAGCGTTTCAACCCATCACGGTCCACCGGCTTGGGTGGACAGGCATTGAAAGAAAGGAGGTTGCAAGATGAAGTTTTTTAAAACCCTGTTTCTCCTGGTCATGGTTTTCGCCTTTGTCACAGGGACCGCGCTGGCGGCCGATACGGTCAAAATCGGCCTGCTGGCGCCCTTGACCGGTTTTGCGGCGGCGGACGGACTGAGCGTTCACAATTCGGTAAAATTGGCCCTGGAGCGCATAAACAACGAAGGAGGTGTCCTGGGTAAAAAGGTAGAACTGATGGTCTACGATGACCGGGCGGACGGTAAAGAGGCGGTTGCCCTGGCCCGTAAGCTCATTCAGCAGGACCGGATCGTCGGGTTTGTCGCCGGTTCTTACAGCACCCCGACCCGGGCGGTGGCCCCCATTTTTCAGGATGAGGAGATCCCCCTCATCTCTGCCTATGCGGTCCATCCCGATATCACAAAGGCGGGTAATTACTGCTTCCGAAACGGGTTCCTGGGCATGGTGGAAGGCAAGTCTGCAGGCTATGTCGCCGACAAGATGCTGAAGGCCAAACGCGTGGCCCTGCTGACCAGCGACAATGATTTCGGCCGCACCCTGGCGGAAGGGTTCAAGACCTATGTCAAGGAAAGGGCCAAGGGAATGGAAATCGTCTATGCCCAGACCTATCCCTTCAAGGAAAAAGATTTCAAGCCCTATCTTTCAAAAATCAAGGAACTCTCCCCTGACATGATCTTTGCCAGCGGCTACTACTTCCAGACCGGTCCCATCGTCAACCAGGCAAGGGAAATGGGCCTGACCATGTCCATTCTGGGTGAGGAAGGGGCCGATTCCCCCAAATTCATCGAAATTGGTGGAAAGGCCGCCGAGGGCTTTGTCATCGTGACCAATCTCAACAGGGACGACCCCAGGCCCGATGTTCAGTCCTTTTTGAAAAAGTATGAGAAACGTTACGGCATCCAGCCCGACATGGTCGGGGCCTCCGCCTATGACGGCTTCATGATTATCTGCGATGCCATCAAGCGGGCGAACAGTCTCAAGGGGTCCGACATACGGAAGGCCATCGCCGAAACCAAGAACTATAACGGTCTGACCGGCGAGATCAAAGGGTTCACGGATATCGGAGAGGTCGTCAAGGATGTTCAGGTCCAGGTCGTCAAGGAGGGCAGATTCCGCCACTTCGGCGTCGTGAAGGATCTCGGTCTCATCACACCGTGATCCCGCAACGATAGGGGTCATCGCTATCCCCCGTTTATTCGATGAAAACCCCGGCCGATCCGGCCGGGGTTTTTTATACCGGCTAGAATTCCGAATCGATAATAAGCCACCGGCCGTTTTCACGGATCAGATGAAAGATATTGCGTGTGCTTCGGCCGTCGACAAGCATGCCGGAGTGCACCGTTGCCCTGTCGTTTTCCACCCAGAGGGCAGGGGTCACGATTTTTATGTACCGATGCCGCCGCATGATATCACGGAGCCAGTAGGCATATTGCGCCCTGGAATAGACGATCCTCCGGCGTCCCCTTTCCCAGACGATGAAGTCCTCATGCAAAAGGGTCAAAAGAGCCTGACCATCATGCCGATTCCAGGCCTCTTCATAGGCGGAAAGAACTGCGCGGATGGCTTCATCATCGACGGGACCGGCCTTTTTCCCTCTCTGTGGGACGGCGGAACATCCATAAAGAAAAAAAGCGACGGACAAAAGGACGGGGAAAAGGAAGCAAAACAAAGATCGCCTGAAGAGGAGAACGTACGTTTTGTCAAATTGATTTTTTCGAGATTTGAAACGCATTTCTCTTCTTTGAGGCCCCTGCATAAGGTCTTCGCTAAGGGCGGCGAAGTGCCCCTCCCACAATACCATGCAAATCTTAGAATGGTGTTGATTGACGAGGTTCATCGCCGCCGCCGCTGCCCCGTTTTCATTGAGCTACCCCAGGGCCCATCGTTTTTGAAAAGAGATTGCCATGACCCAGGGCATAAAGAGTTTACAGTTCTTCCTTTTCAGTGTGTTCGACCTTGCCCTTTTGATCAATCCGATGCAAAAAGACCTGTATGGGATTTCCGGATTCAACCGGTTTGTCGATTTCAACGCAATAGGCATGTTTTTTACACCAAGTGCCGCTGTTCGCATAGATTCTATCCTTTACCAGAAAGAAGTCCTTGTCGATCAGGGCGTTGTGTGTGTGCCCGAACACCACGATTTTATAGTCATACCTCTGGCAGATGCGGTCTGCCGGGCCGTTCAGATACCTGCGCTGATAAAGATCGCTGACCAGCTCGCTGACGTTGTAAACATTACTCAGCTTGCGGTAGCGCTCTTTTAATTCCAGGATCGTGATCTTCTGCTTGTTAGGCATGCGAATATAGCCCCCATCCGTCATGCCGACCTGTTCCGCCAGGCCTTCGATGATGGTACTGAAGATGTTCTGAGGTGTGAAGGCCGCCTCGATGATATCATCAAGATATGATGCCAGATCCAGAAGGCCATAGCTCCCGTCATTTATCGAGCTTACGAGCCGGCTGATAAAGTAGCCGATCGGTCTGCCGTAGGCCGGATCGGTGTAAAAATCCGGTTTATTGTAAATATCGAAATGGCTGCCGTGCTCGGCATGAATCAGCCCTGAGCGATAATACCTGATGGGCTGAATACCCTTCACGGCCTTTTTGAAGACCTCGGGCCTGAGGTCGAAATCGTGATTTCCGTTCACATAGAAAAGATTGATCCCGGCCCGGGCGATGGCTTTGAACCGGTCCATGACGGCTTTATTCGCCCTGAAAATTTGCGGGTATGTGGGCGGATCCTGATCCACAGGACAGACCCATGTATTGAACACATCACCCAAAAGGATGAAATCCTTTATGATATCCTTGTTGGCGAGCACATAGTTGTCGAGAAAACCGAGCAGTCGTTCATCGTGTTCTGACGGCTTGTACCAGGAAACATTTTTGGGATCCGAATACAGAGCCTCTGAACTCAAATGGATGTCACTGATAAAGATCTTCCTTGTCTTTTCCATTTTTTCCCCCTTGATCCTGTTGTTGCAACGTTAGGATTGATTCAGCCTGGTGAAGGTTCACCTGCGGCCGAACCCCCAGGAAAAGGATTGCTTGAATATTTCACTCCCTCCGACGCGTACGCCGTGGAACATCGTCTCAGCCATGGTCGTCTCACCGAGCAGGCGCGCCACGTCGATCATCAGTTCGGCATCCGCCACCAGTCTTTCCACATCCTCCCCTTCATAACCTGCCCAATACTTGAGGTCGTGCAGCAAGCAGGACGGATAAAGGCTCAACCCCTTCCATTTATCGAACCACATGGAGCATCCGTCGCATCTGAAGGGATTTTTCGGGGGATCCTTCTCGATCTTTTTCCACAACTCATGGAGACCGTAGTGTTCACAGATTTCCTTGATTCTCGAAATCGTAATATCTTCGCCTTTATTTGGAAGTTGCATGATAAACCTCCGGGGAAAAGAGATGATGGATTGAAAGAGGGTTAAAGGCAGGGAATCTTGATCGTTAGGCTGTGTGAACGAAGCAATTTTAAAGAACCACCTGTTCGTATTTTAGCCCGCTTGATTCCGGGGACGCAAACGTTTTTATTCCTCCAGCTGTGTTTTCCCCTGATATAATGACAGGCTGAATGATACCCTAACGTCGCACAAGTCGAGGATGCTGCTCTTATGATGATGCCTTGCCGGTGGATCAGGGTTGTGTTATCTTACGTGCTCTCCTCACCTATGCACTAAAATCTTTATATCTTCGTATTAAAAAAGGAACATCCATGGCAAACAAAGAAATGGTGGTTAATGCCCTGCGTCCCTTCGGGACCTCGATCTTTACCGACATGAGCGCACTGGCCAACGCCCATGGGGCCGTCAATCTTTCACAAGGCTTCCCGGACTTTGACGGCCCTGAAGAAATAAAGAAAAAGGCGGCCGAGGCCCTCCTTCGGGGCCCCAATCAGTATGCCCCGTCAATGGGCATCCCGGAATTCCGGCAGGCCATCGCCCGGAAGATGGAACGATTCTTCGGGTTGGACGTGGACCCGGACCTTGAAGTCACCGTGACCTCCGGGGCCACGGAAGGGCTCTGTGCCACCCTCCTGGGTATTCTTGAACCGGAAGACGAAATCATCATGATGGAACCCTGGTTCGAAAGCTACCCCCCCGTGGCCGCTCTGGCCGGTGCCCGGATTCGATATGTTTCTCTGAAACCGCCGGATTTCAAACTGCCGAAGGAGGAACTGTCGGCCGCTTTCAACTCAAGGACCAAGGCCATCCTCATCAACAGTCCCCAGAACCCCTGCGGCAAGGTCTTCACGCACGAAGAACTGGCCTTTATCGGGGCCCTATGCAAAAAACACGATGCTTACGCCATTTCAGATGAGGTGTACGAATACCTGGTTTATGACGGCCGGGAGCATGAGACGATGCTGAGGGTACCGGGACTTCGGGACCGCGCTTTCGTGATTTCTTCCACGGCCAAGACTTTTTCTATGACCGGCTGGAAGCAAGGGTGGGTCATCGCGGCGCCGGAACTCTCCCGTGCCGTACGCATGAGCCATCAGTTCATCACCTTTTGCGGTCAGGCCGCGCTCCAGGAGGCCATGGCCTTTGCCCTGGATCTGCCCGACAGTTACTATTCCCGGTTGCTCGCAGACTATACGCGAAAACGGGATATACTCTGTGAGGCACTTCTTAAACTGGATTTCAAGGTTTTCATACCGGAAGGCACCTATTATGTGATGGCGGATATCACCTCAATGGGCTTCAAAGATGATCTGACCTTCTGCCGCATGCTTCCTGAAAAGGCGGGGGTGGCCGCTATTCCCTGCTCTTTCTTTTATGTCAACCGTAAGCAGGGCCGCGAACTCGTGCGCTTTTGCTTTTGTAAAAAAGACGAGACTCTGGTGGAAGGCACTCGCCGGCTCAAGAAATGGTTGGCCGAACGAAACAGTCACCAAAAATGAAAATAGCAAACAAGCATCAATTTTAAAAATCCAAAACCCCGGCTCAGCTTTTACTTGATCTTTCCGGTTCCTGGCAGGACGAAAGATCTCCGGATTAAATTATCCTGACACTGAAAGAGGTCTGTAAAAACTCCGAAAAACATGAAAGGGGCTTTTATTGTACCTGTCCCCTATGTCTACTCCACAGGTCGAAGCAGAAAAGGGAGCTACACTTTCCATGCGCGCTGTACCGCCACTTCCGGCATTGGGTAATGCTTCACATTAAAAAGGATATCCTCTTCCTCAACTGGTCTCATGAAAAAAACCACTTCGGCGCGCTGCATAGCACCGGTCCACAGCTCAAACCTTTCCTTATCGCGAAGTTTTTTGATAAATTGTACTTCAGGTTGTCATTTTTATTTTGACAGACCCACCAAACCATGATAATTGAATATAAAAAATTCAATTTACAAAAAAATGATTCCTAGAACACTTCAATTAAGCCTCCACAAGGCGGCAAAATATTACCCGGTCGTGACCCTTACCGGACCCAGACAGTCTGGTAAAACGACGCTTGCACGACACGCATTCAGAGATCACGAGTATATCTCCATGGAAGATCCCGAGGAACGTGCCTTTGCCTTGGAAGACCCTCGCGGATTCTTAGCCCGGTTTCCTGCGGGGGTGGTGCTGGACGAGGCGCAAAGGACCCCGCATCTTTTTTCCTATATCCAAACCATCGTAGATAATGAAGACCGACCGGGCCGCTTCATACTGAGCGGTTCCCAAAACTTTTTGTTGCTCAAGAATATCAGCCAGACCCTTGCAGGCAGGTGCTCAGTCCTGCATCTTTTGCCCTTTTCCCTTGATGAACTCAATGAATACACGCCACTCCCGCTTGACGAGATTGGCGTCAGCATTCCCGGCTCCCGCGACTCACCACCACGCACCTTGAACGAAACCCTGTTTACAGGGTTTTACCCCCGCATTCATGATAAAAAATTACTCCCCAAAGACTGGCTGCGAAACTACTATCAAACTTACCTTGAACGGGATGTCAGGGATCTTGTCAAGGTCGGCGACTTGGAAACCTTCCGGCGCTTCACGGCGCTTTGCGCCGGTCGTTGCAGTCAATTACTCAATCTCAGCTCACTGGCCGCAGATTGTGGGGTCACCCACACCACAGCCAGGAGATGGCTTTCGGTCCTTGAAGCGAGTTTCATTATTGTTCTTTTAAGGCCACACTTCAGAAATTTCAGAAAACGCCTGGTCAAAACCCCGAAGCTCTATTTCCTTGATGCCGGCCTGCTTTGTTATCTGCTCCGGATACGGGATCCAGAGGAGTTGATTCTCCATGCTGCCCGAGGCCCAGTTTTCGAATGTTTTGTCGTGGCCGAACTATACAAACGCGCCTTACACGCCGGCCACGATCCAGACCTTTATTTCTGGCGGGATTCTACGGGTCACGAAGTAGATGTCCTGATAGAACATGGTGCGACCCAGACGCCTCTGGAAATCAAGTCCGGACAAACCGTCGCATCAGACTTCTTCAGGGGCTTGAACTACTGGAACAAACTGGCAGATGACACCGCCAAGGGATCTGCGTTGATTTATGGGGGCGATCAATCATACAACCGCAGTGGAACGACCGTATATAGTTGGTGGGGTTTTTAGTGCTCCCGGGTATTCTGTTCTGAGAGGTCTCACCGTTTCCTCCAACCCTCGCGCCTCAATTCAAAAATAAAGGGGGCGCCTTTCATCAGAAAAACCCACTTTTGCGGGTAAGGGGGAAGTGTTGCCAAAATTGGAAATGATTTTCTCCCTTTTTTGGCTCAGGAAGATTCACCCTTTTGCGACACACCTCTGCCGTTAATCACCGCTTGCATCCCAGTCAATCGGGTACATAATTCCCTTCGAAAAACCGATCCACATACCGCTCGACCGGGTCCTCATCCGGACCTGCCGAATCCAAAAAACTGACGTACCCGAGCAATCGGCCGAGCATGTCGATTTTTTCTTCGAAGGTCCTGCTCAAGTACTTTTTAAGCTCCGCCCTGACCATGTCTCCCTTTTGTTCACACTTGAAGCCCAATTCTCTGACGACCATATAGACGAATTGAGCCCTCCTCGATCTTCTGCCCATGTCTGCGGCACCGCCTTTGAAATGGAAAGTGATGTAATTGTCATTGACCATCGGGCCGCAATAGGAATCGACGGTCGCAAAGTAATAACCTATGCGGGCATTGAAATGGAGGTAATTCGCGCCAATGATGGCATAGTTCGGTGAATCACCGGTTTTTTCTTTCAGAGGCGCCCCATCTCCTGTGACTTCCCGACTCCAGGGCACACCCCTGAGCGTCATCCCGGTGAGAAGTGCCCTGAAGGGAGCGGAGGCGACATTCTCGAATTGCGCGTGCCTTGCCTCGGGCCGCAAGGCCAGGCCCTCACCCAGGTCCACGATGAGGATTTTCATCGGAAGACCGGCCCGAAGCGGGACGGCGGCGGATCCCTCGGAATCCAGATCCGCTCCTATCCGAAACATCTGCTGCATCGCCACTTCATGGGAAAAACGAATAATGTCATGAATGGTCCGGCAGGCATCGGGCCTGAAGTTTTCATATTTCGGGTCCGTTAGATTCAAGGGGGCGATCTTCTTCAATGCCGCCTGCACCGTTTTATAGATCGGACTTCCCTTCATCGGATTGATGGCCTTTGTCTCCTTCAGCAGTGGCGCAATCCTTCCCTGATACACCGTCCTGTTGCCGGCATCTACTGTGATTTCCACACCGTGGGGGATCACTTTCGTGGCCGACCCGGTACCGACCAGTGCCGGGATCTGGAATTCTCTGGCGACCGAGGCCATGTGCCCTGTGACACTGCCCACATCGGTCACGATGGCCTGAATGCGCCCCATTAGGGAAACATAACGGGGAGAGGTCTGCCTGGCGATGACGATGGCCCCTTCCGGGATATGATGAAACATATGATCCGATTCCAAGACATAGGCCGTTCCGGAAGCCGTCCCACCCGAAGCCGATGAACCTCCTTTTAAAAAAACAGGATGGCCGGGAAAGTTTTTTTTCACGCCCGCCGGGTTCTCCTTCCCGTCGTGTCTTCGGGAACGCCTCAGGGGACGGGCCTGTAAGATATACACCCTGCCGTCAGGGTCTATGGCCCACTCGATATCCAGGGCGTAGCCGTAATGTTCCTCAAGGCGCAGTCCGCATTCTACGAGCTTTCGAACCTGGGCACTGTCGAGACAGAACCTGTTCTTGAGATCATAAGGCAGGACTTCCTCCCGAAGGCCTTTAATCGCATCCGACTTGATCTGTGTATGCTTGGGGGCTATCCTGGAGGTCTCGATCGTCTTTGTCTTTTTATTGACCTGAAAGAAGTCCGTCTTCGCCGAACCTTCCACAACACTTACCGCCAATCCCCACACGGCGCTGATCATCATGACGCCGTGGCGGCCATCATTGGGATCCACCGTGTACATGACGCCGCTTACCTTTGCATCGATCATATTCACGCAGGCGACAGCCATGACGACGTCCTGTTCCAGATAGCCCTTCCGGCGGCGATAGAAAACGGCCCTGGGGTTGAAAATGCTGGAGATGACCTCCTTATAGGCCCGAATCAGGCCTTTTTCTCCGACATTCAGGACCGTCGAATGCTGGCCCGCAAAGCTGGCTTCCGAATCCTCGCCGGTTGCACTGCTCCTGACAGAAACGCGAAGATCCTCTCCGACCCGGCGCTTGAGCTCCTTTGCGGCATCGAGAATGGCCTGTTCCAGCCCCGGTGGAAGCTCTCCTTTTATGATAAAGGCTTGAATTTCATGGCCGGCGTTGATCAATGTTTCCGTATCGTTGACATCGAGGTGGCTCAATTTACGCTCAACAATTTCGGTGAGGCTGTTGAAATCCATGAACTGCTGATAGGCATAGGCCGTCACGGCAAAGCCTTGGGGGACGGACAGATTGGCGCGGTTATAGATCTCACCCAGATTGGCGGCTTTTCCGCCCACCTCACCCGCACTATCGAGGCTGAGCCGATCCAGAGGAAGGACAAAACAGGTTTCCTCCAATCTCTTCTTCTTCCAGAATTCCGAAAAAATAGCATCCGAGATCCTCTCCATCACATCGAAGAGTTCCGGATACTTCATGCCGGACATGGCATTGACGTCTTCCAGGATGGAAAAGACTTCTCCCATCAATAGTTCCGATTGAATCAACACAGAGGCAAAAGAGAAAGGTCTATCCTGAAAAATGATTTGTTCGAGATCAGATATGATTTCAAGAGCTCTGTTGTTTGCCGCCAGAAGTCTCTTGAAATAAAGATACTTTTGTTGAAGGCCTCTTTCTTCATGCCCGGTGGTGCTACGGTTGTCATTTCCCATTGAAGATACATTCCCTTGGGGCATTTACTCATGCTCGTATATATTGCCAATGCAACACAGGAAGGTCAGGGGTTCGTCCCCCAGGTTTTTCATGCCATGGGGCTCCATGCTCGGCACATAAATGTAGTCCCCGGGACCTGCAATTTTTTCGCCGACAAGGTTCTCCTCCATATCGAACTGCCAGCATTCCGCCTTTCCGGACAGGATGTACATGGTCTGGTGGTAAAAATGATTATGGATCGGAATCTGCCCTCCGGGTTGAATCGTGAAGAACCGGAGCCCATACTCCGGGTATCCGTTGCCGTCATCCCCATATCGGGAAAGCCATCTCACACTGGTCCCGATCACGTCCTTCATTTCCCCCTTAAAGGGAAATGTCTCGATCTTAACGTCCGCACAATCCTTGAAATTCATGACTTCCATGTGCGTCATCTCCTTTCTCTAAAAATACCCTGAGGGTCCCTCGTTTTTTAACTTAAGACAGTCTTTCACAAATACGATAACGAATACTATGTAGCTAAGAGCCGTAAGTGAATCGATAAATAATTGACAAAGGCGCACCACAGAGACACTGCCTCCGGCCCATAGGGCCTACGCCCGGTGGGAGGGCACAGAGGTTAATTCTCTTTTTTACTTTCCGTTGACCCCGCCCAAAAATGAGCGGGACAGGGACGCCGGAAAGTAAAAAGGACCAGGCCCGGCGGTCCGTCAAACCCTGCGGCGCAGCCGCTGTGGGTTTTCTCTTGCCGTCCTCTCAACGGCAAGAGAAAAGATCCCCTTGCTCTGTGGTCTCTGTGGCTCTAGTCACGCACGCGCGTGACGGGTGGTGAAAACGACCTATTTCATACGTGACGGTAATTATAAAAATGACCACGTAGCATGAACCAAAGGACACCTTTTCAAGTTCACGAAATATGGTATGCGAACCCGCCGCAACACAGGCCGGGCCGATCTATCCGGCCTCACGAAACCTGCTGAGCTTGTAATAAAGTCCCCCAAGGGCCATGAGTTCTTCATGGTTACCCTGCTCCCGGATTCTTCCCTTGTGCATGACCAGGATCCGGTCGGCCTTCCGGATGGTCGAGAGTCGATGCGCCACGACCAGGGTGGTCCGTTTTTTGGTCATCCGGAAAATGGCCGCCTGGATGAGTCGTTCCGTTTCAGGGTCGACACTGGAGGTGGCCTCATCCAGGATCAATACCCTGGGGTCATAGGCCAGGGCGCGGGCGAAGGACAAGAGCTGGCGTTCCCCGGCCGAAAGGTTGGAACCCCGCTCGTCCATCTCCTGTTCGAGGCCTTTTGACAATTTCTGAATGAATGCCCCGGCATTGGCCTCTTCAATGGCCGTTTCGATCGCCTCATTAGAAATTCCCTCGTCCCCCAGGGTGATATTGTCCCTCAGACTGCCGGAAAAGACAAAGACATCCTGCATGACAAGACCAATATGGGATCGAAGTTCTTTCTTGGAATATTCCCGGATGTCCATGCCGTCCAAGAGCACCCGGCCTTCCCGGGGATCATAGAAACGTTCGAGGAGATTGACCACCGTGGTCTTGCCGGCCCCGGTCGCCCCCACAACGGCCACCATCTTTCCCGGTCTGACCTCAAAGGTCACGCGATCGAGGACCGGGGGACCTTCTTGATAGGCAAAGGTGACCTCTTGAAGCTGAAGGTGGCCCCGGATCCTGCCGGGCATCCGGGGATGGTCCGGGTCCCTGATTTCCTCCCTGTGGTCCATGAATTCAAAGATGCGTTCGGTGGAGGCCATGGCGGACTGCATGATATTGTACTTCTCCGAGATATCCCGAATGGGTTTGAAAAACATCTGAATATAGCTGATAAAGGCGACCAGGGACCCGAGGGTCAACTGCTCACCGATCACCTTTCCGCCGCCGTACCAGATGATGAGAGCCACTGCGAAGGCCGAGAAAAGCTCCATCAGAGGCATGAATACGGCAAAAATCCGGATTTGTTTCATGCCGGCCAGAAAATTGTCTTGATTTATTTTGCTGAAGTTCTCCATCTGGACATCTTCCCGGGCAAAAAGCTGGACAATACGCATGCCCGTGATCCGCTCCTGAAGGAAGGCGTTGATCCTGGCCACCGTCGCCCGCAGTTCCCGGAAAACCTCCCGGGCCAGGGAACTGAACAGCAGGGTCACCACGAAGATGATGGGAAGAAGGATGAAGCAGACCAGGGCCAGTCGCCAGTTGAGATAAAGAAGCACCCCGAGGATACCGGCTAGGATAAAAACGTCCTTGAAAACGGTGATCAGGACGGACTTGAACATCTCGTTCAGATTCTCGATGTCGTTCGTTACCCGCGTCATCAGACGCCCCACAGGATGACGGTCAAAAAAGCTTACGGCCTGGGACTGCATCCTCGAAAACAGTTGAAGCCGAATATCCAGCATGATGTTCTGGCCGGTCTTCTCGAGCAGATAGTATTCCCAGTATCCCAGGGCAAACGAAATCAGCATAAAGAAGAGCAGGACAAGACTGACAAGGGTCAATCCCCTGAGATCTTTCGACCTCACGGCTAGGATCTCTTCCGGCCCCAGGGCGTTAATTTTTTTCATCGCAACGCCGACCGATCCGTCTTCCATGACCATGGCATCCGAGCCGGAACCTCCGGGAAAAATTTTCTCCATTGCTTCCGGAGATACCTTATAAAATCGGGTTTCCGATACAATGCCACGGGCCCTGTAGGCATGAAGAAGGGCCGGATCCATTTTCCTGAGGTCCGTTTGATGAACGAGGCCCCGTGAGGTATTTCCTTCGGCCTTCTCCAACAGGTGCCCGTAACGTTTCAAAAAATTTCCGGTCCCCACAACATCCATCCCGGAAAGATCAATTTTGTGCCAGGAAGCCAGGATGTAACGGTCTATGGCGATCTTGGACAGATAGGGGAGGGCCAGATCCAGTAAGGTCATCAGGACGGTCAGGAGAAGGGCGAGAAGAATGGTCTTCTTATAGGGTAATGCATAACGGGCCAGACGCTTCAGCAGCCTGAAATTGTAAGCCTTGCCCAGTTGCCCTTCTTCCATATAACCGTATTCGCCAAACATCTTACGTCTCCAACGCCTTGGCCAGAAGCTGTTTTTCGTAGAGTCTGGCATACTCCTTACCGGTTTTCAAAAGCGCCTCGTGATCCCCTGCCTCCAGCAATTCTCCCCTATCCAGGACCACAATCTTGTCTGCTCTGCTGATGGTCGACAGTCTATGCGAGACGATCAGGTTGGTTTTTCCGTTTCTCGATGCCAGGATTTCATTGAGAATACGCTCCTCCGTACGGGTATCAACCATGGAAAGGGCATCGTCCAGAATCAAAACGGGGGGATCTGAAAGGATGGCCCGGGCAATGGTGAGGCGCTGTCTTTGCCCGCCCGAAAGCGTGATCCCCCTTTCGCCCAGCAGGGCGTCCCATCCATCTTCGAAGCCCTGGACCTCCTCCCATATCTGAGCCGTTCTCAAGGCGTTTTCCAGGACCTCCTCCGGGATATCTGATCTGCCGAAAAGTACATTGTTTCGAATAGTATCCGAAAAAATAAAGACTTCCTGGGTCGCGAAGCCAATGCTCTTCCGCAGGGCCTTCAAGGGGATTTCATGAATATCCTGGCCGTCGATGAACACCGTGCCCGGCGGGTTGTCATAAAGTCTTGGAATAGCGAGAAAAAGGCTGGTCTTTCCGGATCCCACCCTTCCGACGACGGCGACGGTCTGCCCCTCTTCCACGAGCAGGTCGAGATTCCTCACGGCATAGGTGTTTTGGTCGGCATATTTGAGGCTGAATTTTCTGAACTCGATGCGGCCTTTGATCCGGAAGGCCTTCCCGGATTCCGGCGGGGTGACGATTTCCGGGACTTCTTCAAGGATAGCATTGATCCGGCGCATGGAGGCTGCACCGCGCTGCATGAGATTGGTGACCCAGCCCAGGGCCATCATAGGCCAGGTCAGGAGATTGAGATAGCTGATAAAGGCCACGAAATCCCCGGTCGTGATCTGTCCGAGAATGGTCAACCGGCCCCCGAGGCCGATCACAATGGCCAGTCCGAGGTTTGTAAAAATGGCCATCATCGGGAAAAAAAACGCAAAGGTCCTGGCCAGTTTCAAATTCTCGGAGACATATTTCCTTCCTATCCTTTGAACCTTCTCATCCTGCCAGGATTCCCTGGAATAGGCCTTGACGACCCTGATGCCTGAAAAGGCCTCCCGGACCCTTTCCGTCAGATCCGAGAAGGTCCTCTGGACCCTTTCATACCCGATCGACATGCGGCGGGTCAAAATCCTCGTAAGAAAGATGATCATGGGTGCCGGGATAAGGGAAATCAGGGTGAGTGTCGGGCTGATGCTCAACATGAAACCCACAGCGGCCATGCCGAGGACCATGCCGTCTACCAGTGCCACCAGGCCCATCCCTGTGGACATGCGGATAGCATTGATGTCGTTGATGGCCCTGGCCATGATATCCCCCGTCTTCGTGCGTTGAAAAAAAGACAGAGACAGGGTCTGGAGGTGACGATAGAGCCGGTTTCTCAATCCTTGCTCAATTTTTCTCGAAATGCCAAAAAGAAGATACCGCCACACATACCGCAGAACCGCCATCACAAAAGCGATGGTCATGATCATCAGGGCATAGCGAAGCAGGATGCCGGTGGTCGCCTTTCCAACGGTCAGGGTATCGATGGCCCTTTTGATGACAAGCGGGATCATGAGTTGAAGAAAGTCAACCGTAATGAGGCCCGCAAGCCCCATGAGAAGGGACCGACGATTGTTGCGGAAATACTCTACGACCGGCAAGAAGTGTCTTAGGGTATTGGAAAAAGGAAATTTAAGGCCTTTCATAATAAAAGAAATACTGAAACAGGCCGGGAAATGTCAATCGAATAAAAAAATCAATCGGGAAGACGTCCTAAGGGGAGAGTCAGGATTGAACACTCTGATTCTTATCGGACTTGGGAGTAACTGTCAAATCCTTTGAACGTCACTAATCCACCGTCTAAGTTGGATATTATGCCTGACCTCATGATATCTGGGGTAATTACTGATCACCCGCAAGGCATTAGATTTCTTGCATGCATTTAGCCTTTTGAAAATATGGACGTGCTTGGTCATGACAATATCTTTTCAAAAACGAGGGCCAAAAGGGAACCTCGATGAAAACGGGGCAACGGCGGCGGCGATGAACCTCATCAGTCAAAACTATTCGTAACTACTCAGCTAGATAGGCTGTAGGCATTTAGGCTGTGAGGTACCGTAGGAAGGGAACATGCGTGATCATAGGAAACTCAGAGCATTTGAATTGGCTGATGAAGTTTCTAGCTGTGAATCAAAGATTGTGGAAGCCGAGAAGGTTTTGGGCGCGCTGCTTCGATCAATGCGCGGATAGCGAAGGGTTCGGAAACTAATAGCCTTTAGCCTACAGCCTAACCAACCTGAACAGTTACAACCATTCAATGATTTGCGTGGCATTGTGGGAGAGACGCTTCGCCCGCCTTGGCCAAGTCCTTGTGCGGATTCCCGGGCAGCGTTTTTCTCGTTTTTGAAAAGAGATTGTCATGACCCGTCCACAGGTGAATGGATTTCAAAAAGCTTGCCAGTTACGATATCTGCAAGTTGAGCTTGCGAAATCCCGCGAAGCGCGGGGCAGACGATGCCTTGATGGTGGATCAGGGCTGGATCCCCACTTGCACCTTCTATGAAAATCCGATATCGTCAGGGGCACCAGATGCAGATAGAGACCTAGTCGACTGTGGGCGAAGGCCGGGGTTCACTTACCTGGATCTTGTCAGATTCAGGAAGCAAACAATCCGCGCCATCAGAAAACCCTGCCCGCACGGACGAAAGAAAAACCGGATGATTTAAGCCAAAACAAGGGAAACTCACACATGTACTTCATTGACAGACCTCTTCGCAGGCTCATGGAAACCGCCCTGGGCCATGAGCCCGCCGATCTGATCATTCGAGACGGCTCGCTGATCGACGTCTATTCCGGGAGGCTGCTGCCTCACTACTCTGTCGCGATTCGAGGCCAGTGGATAGCCTATGTGGGTCCGGATGCGGATGTCATGATCGGTGAAAAGACCCGGATCATCGAAGCGCGGGGCCGGGTCATTTCGCCCGGATACATCGACCCGCACACGCATCTTGCCAATTACTGCGATATTTCCGACCTCCTTAGATACGCCATCCCGGGCGGAACCACCACCTTTGTGACCGAAGTGGAAAGCTATGCTTTCGGCCTCGGAGCGGAGGGCTTCAGGGCCTTTCTGGAGCAAATTCGAAATCGACCCGTGAAAATTTTTTGTCTGTTGCCGCCGATGCTGACCCTCAGCCCGGCCGCAGAATCGCTTTTCATCAAAGGGAAAGATTTCACGGACCTGCTCGGGGACGAGCTTGTCCTGGGCCTTGGGGAATCCTACTGGCAAAATGCCATATTACCACCCGATGATCGGATCCTTAAACTCATACGGGAGACCCAGGAAAACGGAAAATCGATTCAGGGACATGCGGCCGGGGCCTACGGGCAAAAGCTTGCGGCGTATGCCGCCGCAGGGGCACAGTCCTGTCACGAAGCCGTCTCCCCCGATGACGTGCTGGCAAGGCTGGAGTCAGGTCTCTATCCCATGCTCCGGGAGGGGTATATTCGGCAGGATCTCGAAAGCATCCGCCCACTCATCGGGAAGATCGACCTGAGGCGATGCACCCTGTGTACCGACGGGGTCGATCCGGAACTGATACTTACCCGGGGTTACTATCATGGGGTGGTCCAAAAGGCGGTGGACATGGGCATCGAGCCCATCGAGGCCGTCAGGATGGCGAGTCTCAACCCGGCGGAGCACCTCGGTCTGGACCACCTTGTGGGCGGCCTCGCACCCGGACGCTTTGCCGACATTCTGCTTCTCCCCGAACTCGGCGACATGGAACCGGAACTTGTTCTGTCTCAGGGCCGGATCGTGTCTGACAAAGGACGCGTCACGGTTCCCCTGCCCAGGGTGCCCTATCCGGCCACCTTACTGAAGACCGTGAACATACCCCCTATTACACCGGAAGGACTCACTGTGCCGCCGGCATCCTGCGAACGGGCAGGAACGATCAGAACCATGGATATCCAATCCAACGGGTTGGTCGCCCGGGAAGGAAGCGCACCCGTTCCTGAGGATAGCCGGGAGGTATTGCCGGATCCGTCAAAGGATCTTTTAAAAATCGTCTTTATTGATAGGGTGAGCGGCAGGGGGGAGCGGTTTATCGGTTTTGTGAAAGGCTGGGGTCAACAAACAGGGGCCGTAGCCTCAAGCCTTGCCTGGGATGTCTCAGGAGTGGTGGCTATCGGGACCAATGACCTGGACCTCGCCGTGGCCGTAAATCGGGTGATTCAGGACCAGGGGAGTACGGTCCTTGCGGTTAACGGTGATGTGCGGCTGGCTGTTCCCTTCCCTGTCGCAGGGTATGTGTCCGAGGAGGGAATCGAAGACCTTGCCGCGAAGTTGAAAGATCTGGAGCAGAGGCTCTTCGATCTGGGCGTGACCAGTCCCACACCCCATCTCACCCTCATCACACTGCCCTCGGCGGCGATTCCCTTCATGCGGATAACCGAAAAAGGGTATTTTCGCTTTCGGGAGGGTGACTATGTCGGGATATGAGGACTGACCTTGATCATCTATTTTCTCCAGGGCATGACCCTCGCCCTTTCTGCGACCGTCATGCCCGGTCCGTTTCAGGTCTTTCTGCTTTCCCAGGCCCTACGGCATGGATGGAAGCGCACCCTTCCCGCCGCCCTGGCGCCCCTGGCCTCAGACGGACCGATCATTGCCCTGGTGCTGCTCGTTCTGACACGCACGCCACAAGGGCTTCTGGATAGTCTTCGCGTTGCCGGAGGTCTTTTTATCCTCTACCTGGCCCGGGGCATCTTTCTGACCCTACGCCGGTCAGGCCCGACCCTGGCGCCTTCCGAAGGAGCCGGTCGACAGACCTTTCTGAGCGCCATGGTGATGAATTTTCTAAATCCCAATCCTTACATCTTCTGGGGTATCGTAGGCGGGCCTATCGTACTGACCGGATGGCGGACTTCTCCGGCTCTCGGGATAGCCTTTATCTGCAGTTTTTACGGGACCTTCATCTGTGGGTTGGCCGTCCTGATCATCGTATTCGCCTCAGCCGGCAAACTGGGCCCGAGGATATCCAAAATCCTGGGCGGCATCGCCGGCTTGGCCCTGGCGGTCTTCGGAATCTACCAGATTTCGACCGGGTTGGCGGCCCTGATATAGTCCATTCAAAATTTTTTAAAAAAACACGGCAGCGCCAATTGTTTCTGACTTCCATCCTTTCAAAAGTCGGGGAGATGAAGTTTTTTGACTTTGACACGGTCAAGCCTTTACCCTATACTTCTTTGCTAAGATACTTAAACCCTTGAAGTTCCACCTGAACAAAAAATCCTGGTGCATCGGCGACCCCCTCCCCATCAGGCGGGAAGAGAACCAGGTTTTCTATGTTAAAATAAATGGAGTGACATGAGGGGACATTGCGGATAATCACCGGGAATCTTTTCAAAGGCATCATGTCAATCATTTTCTTTGTGTTTCTGGTCTCCTGTGCCTCCCCTTTGACCGGAACCCGTTCGACGCCATCCCTTCCGGCCTGGCTCGAAAAATATCGCAGGCCCCCTACCGTCGCCATCCTCCCTTTTGAAAATCTAACCCCTGAAAAGGATCTCGACGATTTCGTAGATTTCGTAAGGGAAAGTTTTTACCGCCATTTCAGCGCAAAAAATTATTACGATTTTGAGCTTAATGAGGTGGACCGCATCCTGGATATCCACGGGAAATCCTCTTCACAGAAATGGAAGGACCTGACACCGAAAAATCTCGGGGCCCTTTTCCATGCGGATTTCATCCTTTACGGGAAGGTCCTGGGATATAAGAAATATTTTGCGGGGGTCTATTCCCAGATTGCATTGGAAGTTGCCGTTGAGATGGTGGAATGCACGACCGGAGACGGTGTCTGGAGAAAAACCCTGATCGACCGATCACACGACGGAGGCGTTCCCCTCGGCTTGTTCGACCTGATATCTGCTTCTCTTCGTTCAGGTTATCATCTGAGAAAAGAAGAGACCGTCGCCCTTGTCGACCAGGCTATCAGGGAAATCGTTGAGGAAATCCCGAATCCTCCGGCCATCGAGATCTGTCCGTCATTCGTTGAAATTCAGGTGGCTTCATTCCTTGAAAGCAGCCTGGCTGAGGGGGCCGTGAAGGACCTCCAACACAAAGGCCTTGAAACAAGGATTGTAACAGTGCCCCTGAACGGCCGTCTCTGGCATCGGGTGATCCTGGGTCCCTATACGGACAGGACGGAAGCGGAGAGGGTAAAGTCGGATCTTGAACGGGACACCGTGTTCAAACCGTTCCTGGTCCATCGGTATACCGAGGAGAAAACCGCATCAGAAAAACTGCCGTCGGAAGATTGATTCTCTTGCATTGTTCCGAACGTTTTGGCGATTGGGCACATTTTTGAAAGAAGGGGACTTTCAGAGTAAAGAGGAGGAATCGATGATGAAAAGCTATCGAAAAGAATTGTGGTTTCATGTCCCGACAAGGCGGGCCTTTATCAACATCACACCCCAGGTTGATGATTGTCTGAGGGAGAGTGGCATCAAAGAGGGATTCGTCCTGGCGAATGCCATGCATATTACGGCATCGGTCTTTATCAATGACGATGAATCCGGCCTCCATCATGATTACGAGGTCTGGCTGGAAAAACTGGCCCCCCACGAACCCGTCTCCCAGTATCACCATAATGTCGGAGAAGACAACGCCGACGCCCATATGAAGCGTCAGGTCATGGGCAGAGAGGTCGTCGTGGCCATAACCGACGGCAAACTCGATTTCGGGACCTGGGAGCAGATCTTTTACGGGGAGTTTGACGGCCGGAGGAAAAAGCGCGTCCTCGTAAAGATAATAGGAGAATGAATCTTGGACGATCTCTTTAACCGGGAATTCCCGGCTGAAGCGTCAGAAAGCGCCAAGTTAAAACCTAACTCAAAAAAATTGAAATTTATCTGAAACCGCACATAGGCCAAATAATGCTCATTTGCCCTCCCAAAAAGTGCGATATCGGCCCTATTGGGGGAGCAATTTTCGGCCTTTACCCAATTGTATCATAGCGTTACCGTGACCCCCACTGCCCTAAAAGCGAAAGAACACAGGAAAAGGAAAGGAGGGTATAGAGGTGCATGCCGTTGCCAAACAACAGGCGCCTAACCCGTCAAACCAGGCGATGCGGTAAACGGCGTCGCTGATCTCAGAGTCAGGCCTTATTTCTTCTGAATTTTTTTCAACCAGAGATGATAAAATGAACATGCTGGCCCAACCCTGGAAGATGGGAACACTTGAAATCAAGAACCGTTTGGTGCGGAGTGCTACGACTGAAGAATTATCAACTGAGGACGGAGCACCCACTCAAAGGTTGATCGATACAGCTGTAGAGCTTGCCAGAGGAGGTGTGGGTCTGATCATAGCCGGAGCTGCATATGTCAGTCGTGAGGGGAGATGGGACAAGAACACCACTGGAATGGATAACGATAGACTTATCGAACCCTTAAGTCGATTGTGCGGTGCGGTTCACAGGGCCGGCGGCATCCTGGCCGCCCAGTTATTGCATTGTGGTTCCACCTTGAATCTGGCAATTCTGCCTGAAAAAGAAGCACTTTTTGGTCCTTCTGCCATGAATGAACCCGTATGCGGTCATCCGGTTGTGGAATTGAGCAAAAATCACATTCTGAGGATTGTGGATGATTATGGAAAGGCGGCATTAAGGGGCAAAAAAGCCGGATTTCGGGCGGTTCAGATCCATGCCGCACACGGTTATCTTTTGAATCAGTTTTTGAGCGCATCCCGCAACCGGCGCAAAGATCAATATGGCGGGTCTCTGAAAAATCGTGCCCTATTGCTTTATCAAGTATATGAAGCAATCAGAGGGGAGGTGGGCGAAGACTTTCCGGTATTTATCAAAATGAGCGGGTATGATGGATTTCCCGGCGGAGTAGCGCCCAAAGAGGCGGCACAGGTAGCGTCGACACTGGATGCCTTGGGTATCGACGCCATTGAGGTCAGCGCAGGTACCCCCGAGGGTGCCAAAAAGGGCGGGTGGGATCATATCCTTCCGGCACCTTTCAAGGAAGGCTCTTTGCTGAATTATGCCCTGCGGATCAAGGAGAAGGTGCATTGCCCTGTTATCTCTGTGGAGGGGTGGCGGGACCCTCTGGAAATATCAAAAGCCTTAAGAAAAATTGATGCGGTTTCCATGAGTCGCCCCTTTATCAGGGAACCCGATCTGGTCAATCGATGGTTGAGCGGCGACCTTTCTCCTGCCCGCTGCATCTCCTGTAACACATGCCTTGATTTAATAACGGAGTCAGGATTGGGTTGTATTTTCCATAAGCGCACGATGATGGGTTGCCTGACACCTCACTCAACCTGATCGCGAAAATGAACGCCGCTTTTCCGGAGGCCTTTGGCGCGTAAGGTTGTCAGGGGTATCTGTAAGAGGGGACATTCGTGCAAAACGTGCATAATGGCTATATTCCGCTCTCTATAGCAGGCTTCTCTCCAGAAGATGTATTGCTTTACGGCCCCTTCCTTAACAAGTTAGGGCAAGCGATTAATAAAATCCTTCCGATCCTTATTGTTTAAGAATACATTTTTCCTCTCGATACTGCGGCCCATCACATGGTGTATAACCCCGGGGCATCTAATCCGGCTAATCTGGCATATCGTCTAAATATCATACCGGAAAAGCACGTTCTGCATGAACGTCCCCATCACACAGGCTGACATTTGCGCTGACGTCTTTTCCCGCGCATATTGTCCATCCTGATGTTATGGATGGCGGGCCGTGTATTCATCTAACAGCCTGCGAATCATTTTTTGATACTGAGTATTGTATTTTTTTGCTTCATTTTTAAAAAAATCCACACTGGCTTTGCTTAGAGCAATAGTTACCTTAACGGTTTCATCCTTTAAAACAAGTTCTTCAGGTGAAGGTAGGAAATCAGAGACAACCCTCACTTTTCCCATAGGTTCATCCGTGTATTCTATTTTCTTTTTCATATATTTTCTTGCCCTTCCGCCAATATCCGGCACCAATGATCCTTATCCTATTATTTCGGTATGTAAATCTTACGGTCATAATTCCGTCGGAGACTCTGCCAAGGCAATAAAATCGTTTCTCATCATCGCCATGTTCCAGATCCTCTAAAATAATACGATTAGAGTCCAGAAAGGCAAGCTGAGCCATGGCAAAAGAGACGCCATGTTTCTTTTGATTCATTTCATCTTTAGCAAAATCCCACTCAAAATCAGATCGTTTTTCCATTGGATTAAGATATGACAGATCAAAATGCATGTCAATATATTTATATGGCTATTTATATGGCTTTAATATCCATAATCGTGGCGCTGACCAGTGGCAACGTGGCTTTTACGCTGTCGCCTGCAGCAGATTGTTGGAACGGAAGGTCATTTTTTTACAATACATCTATTAAAATGGTCTTGAAGTTCTTTTGGAAATTGATTTGCTGGGATATTATCATCAAAAATCCAGTCAAAATATGATAAGACAATGAATCGCAAATCCCACATTGGGTAGAAGTGAGTATTCCGGGCGATTCCGGCACCCCATTCCGATTGATTCCGACACCCTATTCCGATCCATTGCGACACCCCATTCCGGAGCATTCCGACACCCCCAGGGCGGGGTAACCGAAGAGACGCTGGATAATTGAAACCCTGGCCTGTAACCTTCTGAAAAAATATCAGGAGGTGAACATGGCCGGCAGGAGATTATCCATGCGCAAAATCAAAGAGGTCCTGAGACTAAAGTGGCATCACGGCCACTCCAACAAACAAATCGCTCTGAGCTGCAAGATTTCCCGCACGACGGTTAGTGAGTATTTAAACCGGGCAGAGAAGGCAGGCATCACCTGGCCCCTGGATACGGCCCTGGACGACGGAGCCCTTGAAGCCCTGCTCTTTCCCGTTAAGTCCACCATACCCTTTTCAGAGCGCTCTATGCCGTCCATGGAGCATTTGCACCGGGAACTCAGGAGGAAAGGCGTAACGCTCCAGCTTCTCTGGTACGAATACAAAGAGGCCAATCCGGACGGGTATCAGTACAGCCAGTTCTGCCACCTCTATCGGCAATGGCGAAAGAAGCTCGATGTCACTCTCAGGCAGGAACATCGGGCCGGAGAGAAGCTCTTTGTCGACTACTGCGGACAGACCGTTCCCATCATTAATCCGGTCACCGGGGAAATTACCCAAGCTGAAATCTTTGTCGCCGCCCTTGGCGCCAGCAGCTATACCTTTTCCGAGGCCACTCCGTCCCAGGAACTCCCTTTCTGGATCCGATCCCATGTTCACGCCTTCGAGTTTTTCGGCGGTGTTCCCGAGATCCTCGTTCCGGACAACCTCAAAGCCGGTGTAACCAATCCATGCAGATATGAGCCGGATATCAATCCCACCTATCAGGACCTTGCCGAACATTATGCAACGGCGGTCATTCCAGCCCGAGTCCGTCGTCCCCGTGACAAAGCCAAGGCGGAATCGGCCGTCTTCGTAGCGGAGCGTTGGATCCTGGCAGCTCTTAGAAATCACACCTTCTTCAGCGTGGCTGAGCTCAACCGGGCCATTGCCAAGGAACTCGTAAAGCTCAACAACCGCAAGTTTCAAAAACTCGATACCACCCGGCGGGAACTCTTCGAGTCCCTCGATAAACCTGCCCTCAAACCCCTTCCGGCCAGGCCCTATGAATATGCAACGTGGAAAAAGGCCAAAGTCAATATCGACTACCATATCGAGATCGACCGTCACTTTTACAGTGTCCCCTATCAGCTTGCCCGGGAACACGTCGATGTACGGATGACGGCAACCACCGTTGAGATCCTCTTCAAGAACAAGCGGGTGGCCAGCCACCCACGAAGCTATCGGCAGGGGGGCTTTACCGTCCTTCATGAGCACATGCCCAAGTCTCATCAGAGGCATCTGGAATGGACCCCCTCCAGGATCATCCACTGGGCCGGAAAGAACGGCCCCAAGACAGAAAAGCTCGTCACGCATATCATGGAGAGTCGAACCCACCCTGAACAGGGTTTTCGGTCCTGTCTCGGTATTATGCGCCTGGCAACTCATTACTCCCCAGAGCGTCTTGAAAAGGCCTGTCACCGAGCTCTGAGCATTAAGGCCCTCTCATACAAGAGTGTTAAATCCATCTTAAAAAATGGCCTTGATCAGCAAGCCCTGCTTTTTGATCAGCCGGACCATCAACCCGAACTGAACCATAACAACATCAGGGGCAAAAAATATTATCACTAACCGGGAGGAATAAAATGCTTATCGAGCAAACCATCGAAAAACTCTACGCCATGAAACTCAACGGCATGGTGGACGCCCTCAAAGATCAAATCCAGCAAGCCTCTTCACACGATCTGTCCTTTGAGGACCGCTTCGCGCTCCTTGTAGACCGTCAGTGGATCTGGAAGGAGGACCGACGCATGAAACGCCTCCTTCAGAATGCTCATCTCAAGATCAACGGCTGTATCGAAGATATCGACTACAAGGCTCCAAGGGGACTGGACAAGTCCGTCATTCTATCCCTGGCCAACTGCGACTGGATCACCCGTGCTCAGAACATTATCATTACGGGGCCCACCGGTGTAGGTAAGACTTACCTGGCTTGCGCCCTGGCAAACAGGGCGTGCAGGAAGGGCTTTGCGGCTTTCTATATCCGTTTGCCCCGTCTCTTTCAGGAAATCGCCATTGCAAGAGCCGACGGATCATACCCAAAGCTGATGAAGAAGCTGCTTAAGGCCAAAGCTCTCATCCTCGACGATTTTGGCCTCGCCCCCATGACGACACCTGAACGCAGGGATCTCTTGGAAGTTATCGAAGACAGACATGGCAACGCTTCCACCATTGTGACCACTCAGCTGCCCATAGAACACTGGCATGAAAACATCCGGGATCCCACTATCGCTGATGCCATTTTGGATCGCCTCGTGCACAATGCCCACAAGATTAATTTAAAAGGAGAATCTATGAGAAAATTACGTTCAACCTTGACTAAAAATACCGATAGAGGGAAATAATACAAATCCCAGCGTCGCTTCGCTCCGACTTCCCCGCTCAGGGGTGGCGCAATCCTCTGGACCAGGGTGTCGGAATGCTCCGGAATGACATGCCGTTTTCACCGGAATAGGCATAGAAGCGCGGGATGTGCTCTGTTATTGGTCTGTGATGGAACTCGGGATTCCTATGGCGAATCTGGCGAAGAGACTCTTCATGACGATTTAGGCGGTAAGTTACGCTGTTCAAAGAGGTGAGAAGGTAATGAAGGAAAAAGATTTTCAACTGGAAAACTGAGTTATTGGAATATTTAAGGACGTTATTCCTCAAATTCAAAAATCAGTCAAAGAGAATGTTTCTTATCAAATAAAAAACAAATTGTGCGCTTGTATACCCAGCATAAGCCTTTGCATGGTCATTCTTCCCGGTAGTCATATCCATAATCGACTTTACGATAACAGCCTTTGTTTTCTTGTCATTTGATAGAGAACAAGCTCTGGCGACGGAAAAGCTCTCCATGTCGACCGCGATTGTGTTTCTATCTATCCCCTTTATTTTTCCATCAAAGAAGCCCTCTTTGTCAATAACAGTCAATCCGCATGCCATTGGCTTTATATGAATATCGAGATCCGGATTTTTTCTACTTGGGTCACTATCTTGAACAAGTCTCAGTAATTCCCTTCTAGCCTCACGAATCTTATGCAATAACTTCGAGTCAATTTCACAATTGTCAATTTCATTTTGAAAGCCAGAATTAGTTTCCTTTCCCTTTTGATGTAAGAAAACAGAAGATGCAAAAACGATATCGCCAAAGTTAATATCTTCCCCCGATCCTCCACATACTCCAGGCATTATAAGAAATTTGGGTTTGAATCGGTTAACAATTTCCGTGGAGAGAATAGCAGCGTCTACAATCCCAGTTTTATTCTGGTGTGTGGCAATTACACTAATTTTATTGCCTTTACTGCTAACCAACGACCCAACATGGTAAAATTTTGTATCATCTTCGATTGTGTTGCTAAAATTAAAGAGAGGCCTGATATTTTCAAACTCGTCCATATAAAGAGCTGTCAAAATGCCAACATCAAATGACGCAGGGGTGCACGACTGACCGAGGGCAAGGCAGTTTCTAGTTTCCCGCACTTTCAGTATCTTATCTAATCTAGCCTCATTGAACGAGTCCCCCTCTAGGAAGTGTTTTGAAAAAACACCATCATTTCCTTCTAAGACAGCATCAGAGAATACATCTAATTGCCTATCGAAGGAAACCTTTGACGTTATATTAAAAACCAGTACATCTGGATATATTTGTCTTAGCTTGTTGGCAATATCAATACCCGAAGTGTCCAATTTTACTCCGGCTTCAACAACAACGATATCGACAAAGAAGGCAACTATATTCGAATGGTTCTCATCATAAATTGGGCCTACTTTCTTTAACACGTCTTCAATAATATTCTCTAGGGATAAGACGGTATTTGGCACAACGCTAATTAGAGAGATTTTCTTATCAAGTTTATTGTATTGAAGTCTCCTAGTAAATCGATTAATAAATTCAGTGTCAGTGTCGATTATGATTAGCACTTTTGAGTCTTTCATATAATTCCTCCCTAATCTCTAAGCAAAGATAATCTGACCTCAGCGACAGTTCCGTGGCGAATGTCGGGGAAGCTGTCAAATATTAGGTTCTTATGTTTACTCACACTTATGGGGGATATCTCAAAGCCACCTCTACAGGCATTAACGGACTTCGTGACGCTCAAAAGACCTTCCTTATATTCAATATGCTTTGGCTCTGCGCCATCATCGATAAACAAAATATTCAGTTTGCCATCCTTTTTATCTATAAAACCATGAATTACGAGCCGAGATCCGTTTGAATGAAGATAGCTATTCTCAATGAGATTTTTGAAGATTAATATCAATTGCTTTTCTTCTCCAAAAGTTACACACGGAATGTCAGGAAAGAAGAAATCGCATTCAATATTCCTGGCTTCAAGCTCCTTTTGATCTTGAGAAAGGGATTCAAAGCAAATCTTCTTAATATCAAGCCTATAGGATTCAAGGATGTTTGGAAGTGAATCCTGCTGCCTGCGTTGAGTAAGAAAAGACTTTACTCTGTCGAAATAAACTTTGTAGGAAGAAATATTGTCCTCAAAATGATCAGTGACAGCCAGCCGCTTTATTTCTTTGACAGAAACCGCAATTTTATACAACGTATCATTCATACGTTGAAAGGAAATTTTACTATATAGATTATCTGCAAATACCCGAATTTTGCTATAAAAAGTATCATATTCTTCTATAAAACCATGCATATTACGCATGAATGCGGCTTTATCCTGAAAATCAGGTGTTAAGTAATAATCAATTGAATTTAATATGTGATTAATGTTGTGAAGAGTTACTACGCTTTCACTGTAAATATTCAAAGCATTATTTGCGGCCTTTAGTTTTTGATCATGCTTAGTTTGAAAATAGATTATTAAAGACGATAATAACCGGGAAAGTTTATTATTTTCAATTAAAGGCAAAACATTTTTCAGCTTTCTAGATATTCTTAATGGGCTTTCAATTTTGGCGTTGCTTAGTAAAACCCCTAATATAACACAGTAGGATGTTGGTTCATTATCTTGAAAGGTTTCTAAGAGAGTAGGGAAATTCTCCAAAAAGTATGATTCCTCAAAGACGATAAGAAGATCTATGATGGATAGGATATCATACGGCGATAAGGAACGAAGGTCGTCAAGATAAGATTTACATCGATTTACAAGTATTGATTGAAATTTATCATAAAATAACTTTTCAAAGTTTCGACTATTTTCTATGAAATATGATTTTTCATCCGAGAATATGTTAAATATCGTTAGTATTGTTTTTTTGTATTCAGGCTTTCCCCTTAAGATATCGGAGATGTTTTTTCTCATGCTTGTGTTACTTAAGGCTACCTCAAGTTTCCATCTTAAGTTGAGTTTTGTGAAATATGGCTTATCTAACACACCTTGGTTTCTAGCATCAAGGGAAAGCTGACTTGGCAATGAATAAGAATGACTTATAAAGTGTTTCTGCTCCGCAAAGACTGCGCCAACAGGTTGAAGTTGATAATTCTCCATTAGACTACCAATAAACTCTCCAAGATCTTCAAATGCCTCGGAATCACTTAATTCGGATTTAATAAGGTCGTATTGTATTATTTTTCTACATATTGGACATGTCTCTTGTTTATAAATAGGAATTTCGGCGTCAAATAAATATCTAGAATGAACTATTGAGTCGCCATACTGCTTCCATTTCTCATATTTTCTCGCTTGGTAAGAATCCCCTCTTTTGAGCAGAACAAATGAAAAGATGTATTTGGCTCTTTTTTCCGAAGCAATATCAATTAATTTTTCGATAGTCGTTCCGGTAACGAAGGCGTCATCGATTAGTATTATAGAATTATCTGTAAAATCATATTTAGCAGATAAGCCGTTCTCCAAATCGTCTGGACTAATTGGCAATAAGAGTAAGTTTGGAATTTTTTTTGCAATTTCCTGTGCAATTCTATCAAGGCCAGGGTTAAAGCTCGGGAAAAGTAGAAATGAAAACTTTGTATTCGAAAAATCTACTTCATCAGAGCATGCAATTTTGTTTTTAATGTCAAAAAGGTATTCAGTTATACAATCGCTTATTTCTTTAGAATATTCATCTATGATTGAACTTATATTAAATAGATAGACTAGATGATTGTTTCTCGATTCAAAGTGGCCGTAAAAATATGATTCATTAGCATTAGCAAGGTCCTCTAAAAAGGTGTTAATCGTGATAGTAAAATGGCCGTCTTCGTCTCTGACCTGTCTGTCTCCCAGTTTGGTCAATAGTGGACCTTCCGGAAGCGTAGTGTTTTCATTTAGGCGATTATTCTTCTGATCAAATATTTTAATTTTACTATAGTCCCATCCCTTTGGCATACTCGGAAAATATTCAATATGCCTTTCAACAATACAGTCTATTGGAAACTTAATTTTGTTGATAAAAAGAGCATTGTTTGGAGTTGCATTGACTATGCTTAAGATCTGTTTGATGTTACGGCGATTTAGTTGGTCAATAGTGGTAATAAGTGTTTTTGCACTACCGATAACATCCGTTATGAAAACAACTGAATCATCTTCTTTTATTTTGGGCTGTAAATGATAGGCGGACATATAGATATTAGATACGTCTATATTGTGTTTCGTTGCCTTAATCTTGATATCTTGATTAGAAAAGTCATTATAAATGGCCTCCAATATTGCTTTTGACGTGGCCCCTATCGTAATGATACAGTCAGGCTTGAGCTGTTGAAGGTTAACCTCAATCCAGGCTTTAACCTCACTAAGCAAGAGGGGAGAATCCAAAATATTATTAAGCTCAAAAAACCCAAGGCAGTAATATTTGTTTGGAATGAGGGCCTTCTGGTGTTTATAATAAACGTTATAACTTGCATCTAAAACTTTATTTTTACAACATTTTGATAGTGAAGTACTATAGAAATGAAGAATATCAGGCTTATTGAAATTTAAAGTAATTATATCATCAACATTCAGGATGTGTTTGCATTCGCTGAAAAAAGTGTTGCGCTCGTTTTCTGATTTATAGGTATTATATATAGACTGCAACTCATTTAGATATGGTTTTGCGAAGCCAATTACGAGTGGAATATACGTCTTATCGTATGTTAAAAGTGGCTTGAAATAGTTTGGTAGCGCACCATCGCTAAAGTCATTAAAAAGTTCTAAAATGTGTTTTCTATCGATATTAATAATTATGAAGCTTAGGCTGGATGTCTGAGCTGCCATCATGCTTGTAACGATCAAGTGTTTAATATTCTTGTTCATCACGTATCGAAAATTGGAAACATCTACAAGTATGCCACCACTTTTATCACCGTGCTGGAGCTTAACACTCTCCACTTTATCCAAGAAAGATTGAACCTTCGAGACGCTGGTTTGGTTAATTTCGCTTAATGATGTGTCAATGAAATCATTCAATGAAATAAAATCTAGAAGTCTGTAGCTGCTTGTCAGGGCATTCGGGGAATCTGGCAGATAAAAAGAATTGACCGTTGTTGAAGATTCCTGAATCGGAAAATAAATTCGATACTGTGTGCCTGGAAAATGAGCCAATTTGGTCATTTTACGGTCTGACTTGTTAGTAAAAACTCTTTCTCCGCCTTTTTCAGAAAAAAAATCAAAACAAACTGCAGATTTTCCGCTCCTTACATAAAGCATTCCGTTGTATTGTTTTATAATGTTTTTCACCTTGTACAGGCCAGTAGGAATAGGGTATTTGAGCGTATTGCTAGTTATGTTTCGTAGAAGGTCGCTTTTTCTCTCTTCGTCTGACCTCGAAGTAGAATGTTTTAAAAATGAGTATTGGATGATATCCACTTCAGATGGGTTAGTTTTTTTCTCTGAGGCTGGCAATATCTTGTCTGCAAGGTATGGCCCGATTAACGTTTTGTATAAGCCCTTACCATAATCACTAATAATAATAACAAGCAATTCTCCTGCGCTTAAAGAATTTAAGAAATGGAGCTCAAATTCAATACATTTATGCAAAGGTAATTTTTTTAGCTTAGTCATAACTACGTTGGAAAAAGGGGACCGAGAATGCATAAATATATTATCCCCTATTTCTCTTAGAATAATAGAATGGATGACATTGTTTTTGACTAATTCGGTATTCTTTATATCATTTAAAAGCAGTTCAAGTCTTTTTGGGTTGTTCAAATCGGCAAGGAACTCTTTGAATTCAATGTTATCCTGAAATTTCAAAGGAAACATCGGAGAGGAGTATGGTGTGAATGTCTTTTTATGCTTAATATTGCTGTCAAGAATATTCAATTTTACAAGGAAATTGATAAATTCATAATTATAAAGAAATCTGTAAAACTCGCTTTCATCTGGCAAGACAACCCTAACTTGTTTTGAATGCGCATTTAAATGTGAAATCCACAGGGCTGTTTGACTTAGTTCTAGTAATCCACAGAAAATTACATCTTTTAGATTGAAAATTATTTTAGGGTATTTTTTGAGTTTTGATTTGTAATATTGTTCTCTTAAAATTTTCTCAAATTCTATAGAGTTTATGTTTTTTGGAAAATTGATAACAAGGGCAGTTTTTTCAGGCTCAAAAGGGGCAGTTGTCATCACACCACATCCTCACTTTTTGTTGTGCGTCCAATCCCGGCGCAGACCTATGCCGGTTCCTAGTTTCGGGAAGGGTCATTTTGGCAATATCAAAGTGTGCCATTCCTGATGTGGATTGTTTTCTGTGAGAGAAATAGCTATTTGGGCGAGACATTACAATCTCGATCCCCAAAGATAATCTTCTTTCATATCTGGCGATTTTGAAACCGCAAAAGTCTTTGAACATCGCTTCGACCTTTCCGAACTGGGCTTCAATTTGCACGAGCCCCTTAAAGGCCTTTGCAAAATCTGCACGCCATCCAGCATCCAGAGTTGTTGTTGTTAGGCAGAGGTCTCGGCTATTGGATTTTTTAATTTGGTCTAAATTCGGAGCATCGATAGGCAGGTCTTGGGGAAGATCCAAGTTAGCGGGTACAGAATCATATGACCAACCATGGGATGTAAGAAGCCAGAAGATGTCTTGATTTACCTCTGATTGGGTATTTCGTTTGGGAAGGTTCGAGACTACCCCAATCAGCTCATCTTGAAGAGAGGAAGAAATACTGTCTATGAACTGCCTTGAACAGCAGTAATAGTAGCTTTCAATTTGCATGCTGTTAATGTCCTAAATGCCAACGAGTAAAATTTCTTTTCAGGATAATGGGTACGAACTACAGCTTGAAAAACAAAGGACTAAAGCATCAATTGAGGTTAATCGGTTATTTTAATTTGACTTTGTAACGATAATTACAAGAGGTTTATATTAGAGTATGGATTTCTGCCGACGTGTGTGTGATTCGATAGCCCTTTGCCGCTGACGATGTCGGTGTTCCAGTTGATGTATTATCTCT